>ENA-OQCP01000499-OQCP01000499.1-human-gut-metagenome-genome-assembly--contig:-NODE-499-length-17517-cov-2.245543_pt1 | contig 17517 bp, 26 predicted proteins | sample MGYA00242760_ERZ504583 | MGnify/ENA primary metagenome ERZ504583 (study PRJEB26092, sample SAMD00036308) | human gut metagenome | host: Homo sapiens | study: EMG produced TPA metagenomics assembly of...
CCTGACGTTCCCTGAGCCATGCATCCCAGACATCCAGTTCCAAATCAGTCATGGTGTTCCTCCTTTAAATCTGATGATAATCGTCTTTGGTGTGGAGGGAGAAGTTTCATGCACAAGCATTTTTCTGCTCCAGATCCAAATATGGATTTGTAAATTCAAAAATAATAAGTTCATCCGCATCGAACATGAGCTCCAACTCTTTTAGTGTAGCTGCTGGATATCCGCAATCTCTGAATCGTTCTAATACGTCTGTTTCCGTTTCAAATGGTTCACCGTCTTCCAGCTTTTCTCCGATTATTAAGCCACATGGAGTCAATAGGCTTTCTTCATATAAGCGGACACAATATCGGTCAGGGAAAAATAGGTGTGCTTCATCCGTGTTATAATAAATTCGTTCTCCAGGTTCTATGCTTTGCATCACAAAGGGAACATGATATGCAGCGGCTATCGCCTGATATGCTTCATAAAGTGGAGTCCATGCTGTCTCTAAAGAAAGTAGAATATACGTATCATTCCATTCCATGTAGCTGACATTTCCACGAAGAGATATTCCGGTGGAATCTATTTTCTTGTGGGAAAATAAATTGCCAATCCAGCATAAATCAGGATTCTGGTTCAGAATGATGTAGGTTTCCAGGTCCTCCCACAAGTCATATAGTCCTTCCGGATTTCCTTCTGTATAAAAGATCACATCATCACAGCAGATATTTGCCATTACACATCCACCTCCGTTCCAAAAGTTTCACCCATATTCTGGTTGGAAACCGTAAGGTTTACAGGGGATAAGGTGCCAGAGGCAAGCCATTGTTCGATTGCATCAATTACCTGCTCCAGCGTGTCGTTATAAGCCACATTGCAGTCTTCCAGTCGGAGAAACTGCAGGTATGCTTCATGAAGAAGGCTTGGATCATCACGCAGCGTTTCATATGGAAGGTTGCAGAGTCCGATTCTTTCCTCCAGACGTTCCATGGAGCGGCGGATGAAGTCGCAGGAAATAAATTGTTCCCGGTAGATGTTATAAGCAGCTTCAAGCTGGTCATAGGTCAAAATAAATGAGACTTTCTCGCAAGGATTAGATGGTTGTTCTTTCATGGTAAATTCCTCCATTCATACTATGATTGCTGGTGGTACGGATTCTCTTTGTTCGGGAGTAAGATGTACCAGTAGTTTCCAGCGCAGGTCGATTTCTCGGTGAATCCAGGTATCATTTTCATAAACTTCATGTGTCAAAAAATTGTAAATTGTCGGTTCTTTTTCTATATCATCCAGATCTGCGACCAGACAAGTTGCCTGATTCACATAGGGCCAGAGTGCCTGTTCGACATATGGCGTAGTTCCAGTATCAGAGGATATATCTGTCCTACATCATAGGTTTTGGACATGCAGGAGCTGATTTTCTTCAGCATCCCGGAAGTTTGTATCATCTGGTTGATGACGGTACATTGTTCCTCCACATCTGCATCCGGATTCAGGACCAGCCGGTGGAGCAGCACAGATTTTGCATAGGCAGAAGCGGTCAGGTTGATGTTTCTGACCAGTTCTTCATACGGCTGCTTATACTGTGTCTTCAGCACTTCCAGAGGCACATGTTCCCGGTTCTTCTTTAAGGTGGAGAGGAGCCCCGAAAGGCAGCTCTCCAGTTCTTCCATTCTTGTCAAGCACACATCGCCTCCATCTCCATCGGAACACGGTGTAGCTGAGACGGTAAATACTGTTGCAGGTCTCAAATACCACACCGTTTTCGGATACTTCCAGAATACTCTGCACCGGACTGGTAGCAAAGGTCTGGTTATAACTATAGATCCACGCCCGTTCTCCCAGATGGAGGGGCAGGGACAGGATTCCGGTGAGGACATATTCTTTCTTTTGGGTGGTGTGTAAGGTTATATTTGTATTCTTCATTGATTTCACGCTCCTTTCCTTACTTAATTTTGTTTGCAATTACGGCAGCGACCAGTTTAGCGCATCCCAATTCCATCTCGGATAAATGCTGTCCGGTTCTGGAACAGAGAAGAAGTGCCAGCGGCTCTCTGTCTTCCCTTAAAATCGGGAAAAAAGCACAAACCGGTTGACGGGTGTTGGATACCGGGTAGACAGGGCAGTTCTCAGCAGAGATCAGTTCCTGGCCGTCCGCAACCAATTCGGCGAGTTCTTCTGTAACGGGAGTGCCTTCCGGAAGATAGATGCCCGCAGATACGAGTATGTGAGCCTCACTGCAAATTGCGATACCACAGTGGATGACACTGTAGAGGACGGAAAGATAGGAAGCCATTTCCTCTTTTCCGTTTAAGTGGGTAGGGCATTTGCGTAAAAGCAGCTCCATTCCCACATTTTCCAGTTCCAGTGCATCTCCGTCTGAGAGCTTCATTTGTTTCCGGATTTCTGCAGGGATGACGATACGCCCCTGAGAGTCCATGGTCCGGATGAGTGCAATATTCATAACTAAAGTCTCCTTTCTTAAAAAGAGGAGAAGCAGTAAAGTACCGCTTCTCTTCTGAAAATTTAGGCAGCGTAAGGCGGAGCCTGTGCTGTCTGTTGCATTTGACTGTTCTGCTGGTCTGCCAGCATCCGTTTTCCGTTATTGATCAGTGATGCAGCAATCACCGTTTCCCAGTTGGAAATATAGGAATCCGTCCGCTTCAGAAGCGTGAACAGATCCATGTCGGTAAGCTGGATGGCTGTCGTCTTTTCGGACTGGAAGCTGCGTGGCTGCATGTAGGAACCACCGTTCTTATTCTGTGCTTTGATGCCTTTCCCATTTACAATCTGGATTTTCCATGGGCTTTTCATAGGCTGCCCTTTGGAATCATAGGGATGTCTGGAGATATAAAACATCTGGCTGTGGAATAACCGTTCTGATCGGGATTGCCGTAGATCTTGCTCTGGCTCCATTCAAATTCCTGAAAACCGGAAGTGATCCGGGTTAAGAGGAACTGGATCTGTTCCGGTGCCAGGTTGAAACGGGTGATGATATTCCGGTCTCCGGTACCGTTGGAATAATCCTGAATGGTGATGCAGATTAAAGAATGTACTTTATGCCCGTTTTCCTGATATTCCCCTTTGGCATGTAGCTGTGCATAGTTGCCGAGTGGTGCGTAGCGGAGCCGGTCATAAAAGGCAATGAGTGCCCGGTCATTCTGGATCTTGCAGATCTGGTCGGTAATCCGGTTTTGATAAGTTTCATTCATGAGTATTCACCTTCCTTTATTTGAGATGCTGTTTGACAAGCTGTGCCATATTCTTTGGAAGCTCTTCCAGTTTCGTGATATCCAGGAATCCGTCCTTGTAAATCCTGCGGATATTTTCCTTATCGTCACCAATGGCAGCCGCAAACAGGATGACATCCCGTTTTTCGTATTCTTTCTTGATGCCCCGCAGATCTGCCTCTGCTTCCGTTCCGCTGTAGCCGTAATCGGCTGGCTGACCGTCAGAAATCAGGATCAGCAGCTTCTGAAGCTCCGGGCGTGTGCACAAATGCTCTGCTACGAAGCGGAGAGCTGCGCCGTCCCGGTTCCCGTTGCGGTCGCACATATCCATCAGCCGGTAACAGTCCTCATTGTCCACAGAATCAAATTCTGCATAGGAGTAAAGAGCAACGCCGCCTGCATCCGTGGAATGCCCGTAAATGGTGATAGGGATACCGAGGCTTTTACAGAAATCATAAAGGACAATGGCAGTCTTTCTTGCATGTGTCATCCGGTCACCCCAACCCATCGAACCACTCTCGTCAATCAGGAGGGCAACAGCCAGACGTTTTTCCTCTCCTGGAAGTCTGGTTCTGGTAAAGATGGTTCCGTCTGTCTTATAGAGAGCATGGGAGTCCAGACGTTTTCCAAACAGGAGATTCTTCTGCTTTCCGCCTTGCTGTTCTTCTTTCAAAAGCGGCAGGATGGTGCTTTGCAGCTTTTTGGAAGCCGCAGGAGCGGGGGAGCAACTGTCTGGTATTCATTCTTCAGGTAATCGGAAACACTGGTCAGGCGATGGATGGTAACATGGATGCCTGCATGGGCATTGCCGTAATGAATATCATTGGCTGTTTTCTGCAGTTCCTCGGTCAGTTCCGTCTGACAGTCTTCCTGCACCTTTTCTGCAGCCACATCGTTCAAGATCCGGAACAGATCCTCTGCAGCATGCTCATAGCCGCTGCCTGATACTGACTGACATAAGTGACGCCGGGGTTGTTTTCATCCAGAATGGTATTGGTCTTTGTAAGAGCGATGCGCCCGCCTTCTTCCGAAAGCACCTGTTTGGCTTCCTCTATAGCATCCTCTTTGGTACGTGGACCGGAAGGAGCATTGCCTCATCATTCCCGCTTCCTTTTGGGGAAGCTGGTTTGATATTCTTTGGAATGGCACCGCTTTTTCCGGTCGGAAGAGGAGCGCCGCTGCTGACTTCATCCCCTAGAAGATCTTCCAGAGCATCGGCAGCGGAATCCTCGCCATGCATTTCCAATTCCTCCCGTGTTTTTTCGATGAGCGGCTGGATATAGTTCCAGGTCAGGGCTAAGAGCGCATTGGAAACCAGCATCCGGTCAGTGCCTTTTTCCGATTCCATTGCCGTATCCAGAAGATCGGTACAATCGGAAATGGTATCCAGATAATCCCCCTGATAGCCGGTGGGATTGTTGATGTTTCCGGTCCGGCAATAGGAAAGGATCAGGTTGGCAATGATGGAAAATGGCTGGTATTCTTTGTCAATTTGTTCCTGTATGGAAGGAATCTGTTCGGACATACGCAGGTTATTGAGTTCAATCCCCTGTCGGAAGGTGCCGTGGAATTCCTCACACATACGGTCTTCAATATGGATGTCTTCCAGAATGTTTTGAAAAGTTGCGGCGCATCGTGCCAGTGTCAGGCATCCGGCTTTGTCCTTTTCTTCTAACACTTCTTTGATCTCCTCCAGTGCTGTCTGATAAGCTGGAAGGGATAGCTCCGGCTCCTTCGGATAGAAGGAACCGTTTTCCAGACTCCTCAGATGAACAGCGTGGGCTGTGAAATCAGAATAGAGTAAGTGCCCCACTTCATGCCCGGTGAGCCCTGTCAGGCTCTGGGAACGTAAGAAACGGGTGGGGAAAGACTGGGTGATCGGGTTCGCTGCGTTGAGATGTACCTTATAATTGTCGGTATATGCAACGCCTGCCTGTTCGGAAATGTCCCAGTCCAGCAGTACCTGCAGTCCATACCGGTAACGTCCGGTAACGGCTCTGGCAAGGGAGGTCTGGTACTTCTGATAGGCAGCGGAGAGGAATAACTCCTCATCCGCAATGGAATCCTCTTTTGCCCGGATTAGTTTCTTTAAATTTCTTTGGCTGTGATTCACGTGATATTCTTCCTTTCTTTTCTTAGATTTTTTGTCAGCAGTTCCTCCATCGTGCAGCCGTAATACACAGCAAGGCGAAGGACGGCATAAGCCATCGGGGAGGAGTTTGCATTTTCATAATTCATAATGGTTTTCGGGGGAAGATTTAAGATTCTGGCAACTGCCTTTTGTGATAACTTCGGTGTTTTGGCTTGCCGGAGATAAGACAGATTATCTGCCAGATGCTTTCGGATCTGGCTTCTGTGAGTGCTGCTTTTCTCATAGGCGTGTCCTACGCAGCAAGCACAGTATCCAGACAGCTTTCTTCCACTTCCGTACGTTCTCAGCATCGGCAGAGGCAGAGGCAAGCACCGTGTAACGGGCCGCTTCCCGGATATCCCCGCAGACCATGTAGGACTGCACCCAGGAAATCAGCTCCCTCATGCCACAGCAGCCATCTGTAATGAGATTTTCCCGGCAGTAGACAGCCATGGATTTGACAATGCGTGTCATCAGACGTACCGTTTTTGCATCCTTGCATCCGGTAACAGCCATGGCACGTTCTACCTGTGTATCCTCATCCGGTTCATCCAGATCAATCACAAGGTTCATTCGGGAAATGACAGACTGGTTCATCTGTTTACAGCCTGCATAGTCATTGTTTGTGGTGATTACGATGGTCGTATCCGGATGACGGTGGATGGTTTCTCCGTTTGGAAGATATACGCTGTTACAGCGGTCTAAAAGGGAGTTAAGTCCAACCAGTACACCGGGATTAGCAATGACCGTAGGCTCCTGTATCTCAAGAATATACCCATAGCGGATGGCTTCGACTAGAGGCGTATCCACATACTGGAAGTTCTGTCCGGAGGTGTGTTCCTTATAATAGCTGTGCATTTCATCAAAAATCGTATCGATCAGCTTCTGGTAGGTGTCCTCGGCAGAAATTTCTTCATCATAGTTTCCGGTCAGCTTCTGATAGGCACCGGAGGGATCTAACTGGATTTCCTGAAAAGACGGGTACTGCCGCTGAAGCCGGGTGCGTTTTCCGTCCACATCCGGAAGAATCTGACCTAAAAGGTCGAATACCTCTGTATTTGCGGAACAGGTAATGCAGCGGTAAGGAAGGTGAAGTGCGGAAGCAATGGCTTTGGCTCCTTCGGTCTTTCCGGTACCTGCCGGTCCCCGTAAAAGAAAATTCCGCATCGGCTGTGTGGTATCCGTTGTCAGTTTTGCGTGTTCGCAGATCCGTTTGATTTCCGGAGGGATGATGTACACTCTGCCAATGTCGGAACAGATACCTCCTCTTCCGGAGACAGCCTTCGGGATGCGGTCAGGATAAATTTCCCAACAAAATCATCTCTGGAAATGGCTGCCTGTGCTTTCTTAAATCCACTTCCTGGACGTAACACCTGAAAGTCTCCATGGAGCACTTCGGTTGGTGCATAGACCCCCTTCTGGATATTTAACGGTTTGATCAGCGACAATACGCCGTTTGCCGGAAGGTCAATCTTAACACCACCGGTCGGGAGACCTGATGCATAGCGGGTTCTCCGGTAAATGTTGTCGCAGAGAACGGCTGCTGTTTCCGCAGCGGCGTCCAGATCGGGATAACCGTTGTCCCGGTGCGCTTTTAATTCCTGATACTTTTCATTACACTCTTCATCTGCCAGAAAAACCGGCATCAGTGCGAACAGCAGAGCCGCACCGGACTGTTTGGAGTCTTTAAATTCGTATTTTTCCGGTGTGCTTTCCACATCCGGCGGAGGAGTATAGCAGCCTCCGTAAAACTTCCGTTTAGCTGGTTGTAGACAACCACCTGAAGATCACCGGTTTTGCTCGGATATTCCGCCACAACAAAATTGTTGGATTGGGTACCGACCGCCCCAAGCTTTTCCGGCGGGGTACTGCCAACCGGGTTTTCCAGCTCCAGATAAGCAAGGACTGCCCGCAGGGTAGCTGCATGAAGCGTGGATTTTTTCCGTGGCTGAGTACAGTATTTGGATGCAATGTCATCAAAGATTGCATGGTCCGTATAATCCTCAAATGGTTCCGGGAGTTTGCGTTTGAACCCCCAGGTTGCTACGATGTTATTTGCCATGATTCGTTCCTCCTTCTTATGAGATCCAGGACAGTTCCAGTGCCTGCTCGGTCTCTTCTGTGGTCAATTCATCTTCAGTAAAAATCTCCGTCAATTCGCCCCAGTAATCTTTGGGCGGGAAATGTTCCAGCTTTCCCCGGACTTCCGGTTCAGTGCCGTTCAGAATATAGACATCTCCCTGCTCGTTGATAAACAGCTTTTCATAGCCCCTTGCCTGTAAGTCACCGACCAATTCCATCAGTAGCGGTTTCCCAATCAGGGAATACCATGATTTGGGATTAACGGCTGGTCTGGAATCCGGATTTCCTTCTGACGGTTCCTTTTTATGTAAGGATTCAATGGTCATCATCTGAAGCGTCAGACTGCCACGGGCATCCATGAGAATTTCCGCAAAATTATAACTTCCGGTATTCCGTGTGCGAATCCGTAATGGTTCCCCATCCAGTATCTGGGAGAGCGGTGGTTCTTTCACAAAATCCCATGTGGCATCCGGGAAGGCTTCCTTGAGCTTTCCGGTAATCTGGAATTTGATCTGTCTCCAGAGAATGGTTTCCAGATCAGGTGTTCCTTCCAGATGACGAGTTCTTTCTGGGCGTTTTCGTAGCTTATGCTCTGTTTTTCAGGCGTTCCGTGAAAAGCGGGAGAAGATAACTGAACAGCGTGACTCCGATACCGATCAGGCAATGCCTGCAATCAGAAGCCGGTTGGCATCCTGTGGTACGAAAAGTGCTGCAAGAAACAGTACAAGCACGACAAACTGTAAGAATTTTTTTTCGATTTGATTTTTTCATGAGCTGATTCCTTTCTGATTCATGATTCTTAGACAAGCCCGGAAGCTGGATGGGAAATCGCCGCTTCCGGACATGAAAAAGAGGAACTGCATCATCACAAAGATGATAAATGCAATTCCTCAACATAGGGTTCCTTGAGAGTTAATAGGGCAACTGGGATGCCATCTGTTCCGGCACATTTTGAAAGCCGTCAGTTGGCTGACTGCCCGGCATACCTCCGTAATTTGGCATTCCGGTATAACTGCCCTGCGGCGGGTAGCTGCTCTGTGGCTGACCGGTTCCGTTTGGCGGAGCCTGATACTGTCCGCCATTTGCAGGAGGCGTGTAGGCACCGTTAGCAGGAGCCATTCCCTGCTGTGGATAGCCGCCAGGCATTGCCTGATTCTGGTAGCTGCCATTGGGATTTCCCTGCATTGGGTAGCTGCCATTGCCGGCTGCACCGGGCGTTGCCGCACCACCATTCGGCTGGCTGTTCTGGTTTGCACCCGGATGTCCGGTATTGCTGTCAGAACGGTTGGATGGTACAAAGTGCCAGTCCTTGACATTGATCCTCGGACCGGCATTTGCCTGCCCCGCATTCTTTCCTTTCTGATAAATGAACGGATGAAGCTCCAGATCACCATAGATCATCAGCCGGTTCCTTTCTTTACGCCTGCTTTTGCTAAGCGTTCTGCAAGGAACTTGTTAAAATAGCACTGATAGTAAATGGTTTCTTCCTTTCCATCCTGGCCTCGCTGTGAAACTGCAATGTCCAGAGAAACATATTCCGTACCGGAATTTTTTCCTTGCTGCATCTCAGGATCTCTTGTGGCCCTCCCTAAAATTGTTAAAATTGCTGACATAAAAATTCTCCTTTCTGCCTCTTTGGGCGTTAAAATAGATTAAAATAAAAAAAAGTGCCATTATAGCACCGTATAAAACGGCAGTATAATGACACGATTTTCCAAACTTAAACTGCATATGCTTCTGGATGAATGGTCCAGACTCCCATGACGGGACAGCACAAAAACTTAAATACAAGATTATATTAACACAAGATATAGCATATGTCAAAAGAATTAGAACTATATATAGCATATGTAGACGAGGTGGAAGGATAATATCAAAAGAATTTTGGACATAGTTATAAAAGTGCAATATAATATTGTTTAAATCGGAAAATGGAAGGATGAGAAAAATGGAGCAGAAAAACAGAATTCTGATTGTAGAAGACGATACGGATATCAATAATCTTTTATATACGGCATTACAGAAAGCAGGGTATGAGACGGTACAGGCTTTTCCGGGACGGAAGCGAGGATGCTGTTCCAGATGGATAAGGCGGGCTTTTCTTTGATTCTATTGGATCTGATGCTTCCGGGAATTTCAGGAGAAGAGGTGCTTGCCCAGATTCGGAAACAGGGCAATACGCCGGTTATTGTCCTGACAGCCAAAGACGGATTGGATGAAAAAATCGGGCTTCTTACCAGTGGGGCAGATGATTACATTACAAAACCGTTTGAGATACAGGAGGTGCTTGCCCGGATTCAGGTTCAGCTCCGCCATATGCAGCAGGAGCCGGAACATAAAAGCGTGTCATATAAAAACCTGGAACTGGACCGTGAGCGCTTTGAAGTCCGGATTGCCGGAGTGCTGCTTCCCAAAATTACAAAGCAGGAATTTGCAATTCTGGAGCTTTTACTGGAGCATCCGAAACAGGTCTTCAGCAAAGAAGAGATTTTTGAATATGCGTGGGATGAACACTATATGGGAGAGACAAAGACACTGGATGTACATATCAGCAATATCCGGAAAAAGATAAAAGCAGTAACGCAGGAGGAATATATTGATACCGTATGGGGAATCGGCTACCGTCTGCATTCTTAATCTTTACTCTTTTTTTACTATTTATTTGCGTTTGATTAGGATTTATCCGATATGATAACAGCAGATAAGAAAAGGAGATGAAAGCATTGAGTGAATTGTTATTAAGTACAAATGGATTGACGAAGCAGTATGGTCATCATAAGGCAGTGGATAAAGTAAACCTTCACATAAAAAAGGGTGCTATCTATGGATTTATCGGACGGAACGGTGCGGGAAAGAGACTTGCCTGAAGATGATCAGTGGACTTGCAAGACCGACAGCCGGAGAGATTGAGATGTTCGGGTGTAAAGGAAAAGAACTGGAGAGGATTCGTTCTCGTGTGGGGTGTCTGATTGAAGCACCGGGGCTGTATGGCAACATGAATGCATATACAAACCTGAAAATAAAATGTGAATTGTTTGGTATTCGGAAAAAGGGATACATCGAAGATATCTTAGAGACGGTCGGACTGGAAGGTGTCGGAAAGAAAAAAAACGAAACATTTTTCCCTTGGAATGAAGCAGCGTCTCGGAATCGGGCTGGCACTGGTCGGGGAGCCGGATCTCCTGGTCCTTGATGAACCGATCAATGGGCTTGATCCCCAGGGAATTGCAGAGGTGCGTGATACCATACAGAGACTGCGAGATGAACGGAATATGACGATTTTGATATCCAGTCATATTTTAGAGGAATTATCTAAGATTGCAACGGATTATGGAATTATCCATAATGGAAGTCTTCTGCAGGAGCTGACAAGCGAAGAACTGATGAAACGCTGCAGTGAACGGATTGAAATAGAGTTAATCCATCCGGAGCAGGCAGTCCCGATTCTGGACAGAATGGGATTTACCAACTATCAGGTTACAGATAAGAGCCATATCCATATATTTGAACGATTGAATGAAAGCGCCAATGTCAATATGGAACTGGCAAAAGCAGGAATTTTGGTCAATGGAATTTCCATTACCAGTGAAGAACTGGAAACCTATTTCTTGAATCTGACAGGAGGGAATCAAAATGCTTAATATGATAAAAATGGATCTGTACCGGATGGTCCGGACAAAAAGTATGTATGTGGTATGGATTGTGATGGCGGCAGCTATATTCTTCTCCACATCCATGTCGAAACTGGATATTGATACGATGAACAAGGAAGCGGAACAACAGCAGACAGAAAGCATTGCAGAAACAGTGAAACCAGAAACCATCAATATGGGAATGTCCGTATTCCTGCCGACACAGCCGGGAGAAAAAGTAACGGTCTTTGATCAGGTATATGCAAACTTGCAGGCGAAGTTTGTGGCGTTGTTTCTGGTGATTTTTACAGTGCTGTTTTCCAGTGCAGATATAGGAAGCGGTTATATTAAAAATATCGGCGGGCAGGTAAGGAGCCGGAGAAACCTGATCTTTTCCAAAGCTTCCGTGTTGTTTGTGTATACGACTGTTACCATGCTGCTTTATTTCATCATTCAGATTATTGCACAGCAGATGTACTTCGGATATCTGGAGTGGGGGAATGGAGCGAGTTGCTGAGATACTTTGGTATTCAGATTTTGCTTCATTATGCACTGGTACTAATCAGTATGGCGATTGCGGTGGTTTTGAACAGCAACGTGTTCAGCATGACGATTGTTATCTGCCTGTGCATGAATACCATGATTGTCTTATACGGAGTGATCAATCATTTGATCCAGAAGGCAGGTGTGGAGAATTTCCAGATTTTGAAATATACAGTGACAGGAAAGATTGCACTTTTATCCATGTCACCGACCAATAAGGAATGCCTGACGGCAGTTGTGATTGCGGCGGCGTTCGGAATCGTGGTTACATTACTGACAGCATGGGTATTCAGAAAGAGAGATATCTAAATGATAAAACTAGGGTTCGTGCTATTGATAGCAGTGATACTGGTACAAGGAATGTTATTTTGGAAATACCAGCGGCAGGTGAAAGACATCTGCCGCCAGTTGTCGTTTCTGATGAAGCACGACAGCAACATGCTGATTACCAGAGAAATGGATTTTGGAGGCATTGGTGAGTTGGCAGATGTTTTAAACGAATGGCTGGAACTGAAGCGAAGGGAAAAGAAGGAATACTTGAAGAAAGAGGAGATGATTTCGGATACATATACAAATCTCTCACATGATATCCGTACTCCTTTGACATCCCTTGACGGATATTTTCAGTTAATGGAAACCTGTGAAGACCAGGAAGAGCAGAGACGGTATATGAAGATCATACAGGAGAGAATCGGCAGCCTGAAAGAAATGCTGGAAGAATTATTTACTTTTACAAAACTTAAAAACGATTCTTTTCATCTGGAAATGTCATCCTGCTGTATCAACAAGATTTTGAAAGATACCATATTTTCCTACTACGATGAATGGACGGGCAGAGGAATTGAACCGGAGATACAGATTACAGATAAACTGCTGTTTATGAACGGAAATGAACAGGGAATCCAGAGAATTTTTCAGAATATCATAAAAAACGGACTGGATCACGGGGAGAAGAAAATCAGTATTTCACTGGAAGAAGTTGAAAACAACATCCGGATACAGATAAAAAATCAAGTATGTCATGTGGAAAAAATAAATGTAGATCAGGTGTTTGAACGGTTTTATAAAGCGGATGAAGCACGCAGTAAGACTTCCAGCGGTCTCGGCTTATCAATTGCGAAAGAGCTGGTACTTCGTATGGATGGGAAAATCAGCGCCCGGATAGAAGGGAATGAGTTCTGTGTGGAGATTGTGTTCCCAAAATAAAAGGAAAAATTTATATTAAAGCAAGTGAAAATGGGGAATGACTTTATATAGGTTTCATGGTAGAATTACAGTAGAAAGAGAAGAGTCACTCAGTCATTTGTTGTATGAAGGATGAGTATAATGTATAAAGTAGAACTTAAATTTGATACAAGCAAGCTCGCTCCGGAAACGGTAAATCAGATGTGTGAACAGGCAGATCAGATTTTTGAGCAGGAGGATTTAAGCTGTGCAGTCAAAGCCCTTGGAAGCAGGATTTATCTTGACCGGGGACGCAAGCAGGACTATGGAAGATTCTGGGCAGCAATCTTTCAGTTGAAAAACTCCGTAGGAATTGCAGAGAATTTGTTAGAGTGTTTCTGGTATAACGGAACAGAAAAGGAGAACCTGATTACAGACTTTATAAGGAACTAACAGATGGACAGCTTACAGAGGAAAGGCATCAATTTGACCTGAATACACAAGCACTAAAGGAATATTATCCGAAAGGTGACTGGCATAATGCATATGCGGATGTAAGGGACTTTTTTGAAGCAAACGGATTTGAGCATATTCAGGGATCGGGATATCATTCGGTGGAAGCAATGTCAGAAGCAAAAGCATGGCAGTTATTTATCAGATGACAAAAGAATTTCCATGGCTCAATTATTGTGTGAATGTGTGTACCATATCAGATGTACCGGAACTGTTTGATATCTCGCATGTATTTGCCAGAGAAGCGGAACGGTTGGAAAAGAAAAATGCATGATTTGACAAATTATTTCCAATATGTTATATTCATCTCAAGCAAAAAAGGGAGTAGCTGAACGCCTTGAAAGAGGTGGTTTTGTAACCGACAACCGGTATCGAGAGATACCCGTAGCAAATGAGATAGCAAGACTTTTATTGTGGCAGAGGTCATGATAGGAGTCTTTTTTTATTATGAAATATAGAAAATCTGCCGCAATAGTCTGCTAAAAAGAAAGAGAGGATAAACGATGAGTAACGAAATGATGAAACGGGAAATGCAGGAAGCAGTACAGGCAGGGGAGCGGGCGCTTCAGAGCCTTTACGCAGCAAGGGATAAGTTGGGAAGTGCGAGAAACTGGGGCATTTTTGATATGCTTGGAGGAGGCTTTATCAGTGACTTTGTGAAGCATTCTAAAATGAATGACGCAGCTGCGTTGATGGAACAGGCGAAAAGCGATATTCAGCGTTTTCAGAGAGAATTAAGAGATGTGCAGGTTTCCTTGGATCTGCGCATGGAAATCGGCAGCTTCCTTTCCTTTGCGGATTTCTTTCTGGACGGGCTGGTGGCAGATTATATGGTGCAGAGCAAGATTGCAGATGCAAGAGAACAGGTGATGATGCCATCAACCGGATAGAAAAGATACTTGCTGATGTGAAAAATCGGATGAATGGGGAGGTGTAGCATATGGGATGCCTGGGAAATGTGTTGTGGTTTGTGTTTGGCGGCGCAGTCAGTGGGCTGAGCTGGTGTCTGGCAGGTTGTCTCTGGTGTATTACCGTTGTGGGGATTCCGGTGGGGATGCAGTGTTTTAAATTTGCGGCGCTTAGTTTTTCCCCTTTGGAAAAGAGGTGCAGTATGGTGGCGGAGCTGGTTCGTTCCTTTTGAATATCATCTGGCTGATTGTATCCGGTCTGCCTCTTGCACTGGAGCATCTGGCGTTGGGTACAGCTTTATGTGTGACGATTATCGGAATCCCGTTTGGTTTACAGCAGTTTAAACTGGCGAAACTGGCATTGATGCCGTTTGGTGCGGAGGTGTATTAAGATGCGATTATTTGATAAAAGGACACCGCTTCAGAAGGAGTGGGAAAAGCTGGAAGTACAGGAGCAGAGATTCCTTCAGAAGCGTTCAGAGAAAAGGGAGAGCATTCTGAATCAGAAACTGGAGGAAAAGATACCGCCGAAACTTCAGAAAACATTGGATACCGCTTTTGCGAAGGCATTTGCTCTGATTTTCGAGAAAGGAACCGGGGTTATTGAAAAGACGTATCAGCGGACAAAACTGGAGCAGGATTATCAGGTGCGGCAGTATATGGCGGATGTAAAGCAGAATTCCAAATCCCTCCGCTCTTTTTCTAAAAAGGCAAGAGATACGGGAACAAAGAATTTACTGCTATCCGGTGTGTCTGGAATCGGGATGGGCGTATTGGGAATCGGTCTGCCGGATATTCCGGTATTTACAGGATGATTTTAAAGAATATTTATGAGACTGCTCTGCAGTATGGATACAGCTATGAAAGCAGGGAAGAAAAATATTTTATCTTATTATTGATCCGGGGAGCAGTATCCTATGGGGATACACTTTGTGAGATTGACGGGAAAGTAAATGAATTTATCAGAAACGGAATACTGCCGGAAGAGTATCAGGATAAGGAGCAGATCGAACAAACGGCGGGAGCTTTGTCAAAAGAGCTTCTGTATATGAAGTTCTTACAGGGAATTCCGGTGGTTGGTGCTGTAGGCGGAGCTTATGATGCAGTCTACATGAAACGGATCACAGAGTATGCAGAGCTGAAATACCGGCACAGGTATCTGGCGGGGCGGAAAAAGGCAGAGAATGGACAATTATGTAAAAGGTGTAAAAGTTATAGAGATATATGATGCCGCAAATAAGGAATTGCTGGTAAAGTATGATGATAAGCATAATATAGACAAGGTTATTTCTGCTTTAAATATAAAATCATGGAAAGAGACAGAAAAAAGCATAGGTATGAACCCTAAATATACCATAAAATTTTATTGCGATACTACGAACCAAGATGAAGAAAAAGATATAAAAGAAATTACCCTTTATGAAAATGGGGAATATGCTACGATTTTTATTACTTCTCCTGGCGGAGTAAAACAAAACTATAAAACGAGCATTGATATTTCTGAATTGGTTATCTAATAATATTTGTGTAATGAGAACGAAAATCTAATTCTTTCAAGTTTAACTAAGACATTCCCGGAGCAAATGCTCATGGCATTGAAGCGGATACAAACACTATTGTTTGATAGAAATAAGAGAGGTTATTTATAATAAAATGAGCCGCCAGAACTGTAGGGGTGATGCAGTACGGGCGGCTCATTTTCTATCTAAACGGATGTATCCGGAAGTTCCGGCAGTTGATCGGTGAGTTCTTCATATCCGAGAATATCTCCGGCACATGGCATCGATTGCCCTGTTCCCTGCTGTGGTTTCCGGAAGTACAGCCGATACCGATGTCCCTCTAGGAGTTTGATATTCTTTTCCAGTGAGAAGGCGTATTCCTTTCCGTTATCACTGGCAAACCAATATTGCTGGTTTTTCCCGAAGAGTGTCTGTTCCCGTTTCGTGCAGCTTACGTCCAGTGACAGATAAGCATGTGTATGGATCAGGTGGTAGAAACTGAGTGCACGCAAGATGCTGCAGATTCCGATGAGGAGGCTCATGAGGATAAAGAGCCGGTCATGGGTGGCGATCCCGAAGATGCACCCAAAAAGTACACAGAAAAAGCCGATTGCACTGATGGCAACCAGCTTTGTGAAAAATGGTTTTGGCATAAGGTTCCTTCCTTTAACATGTATGAAATGTGATTTGTTTATTCAGGTACAAATTAGCAATAGCCTGCAGCACTGGATACTGGGTATGGTGAATCTGGACATCATCCACAAGTGTTTGGTAAGTTGTCTCCGGTTCTGTGTATAACTCATCCATAATATCCGATTCGTTGTGGATTACTTTTTCCTGCTCCATACTTGTGACAAGCTCAGCGGTCGTGAGGGATACCTTATCAGCCAGCTTCAGAATGGTATCTTCCATCGGTGAAGAGGGTTTCTTCTTTAAATATCTGCCAAACTCTTTTGCATCAATAGTTCCTTCCAGATAAAGCTGAACGCAGCCAAAGAGCGGATGGGAAAGGTATCCTTCAAGGGAATAATGGTCAGACTGCGAGAAGGCGATATAAGGCATCCACCCCTGTCAGTCCAATTCCGCTTACAACCAGACCACGTAAGGAAAGTCGGTTTAGATAGTGTTGGAAGGATAAGCCTTTCGGACCTTCTTTCTGTATCTGGCGCAGGGTATAGGCATCCTGGAGTTCATGGAGCGTCAGAATCTGAAAAGCAAGACAGCTCCAAAGTAGCAGTTCGTCATCGGATAGTCCATATTCTTGTCCATTGTTGATTACAAGAGGAATGGATTTTCCGCCTGTCGTTTTTTGAAATTTTAAGGTTCCGACAGCAGTATAAAGTGTCAGCATAAAAGTTCCCTCCTTCAAAGTTAAGTCAGAAGTGCATAGAGTGCATCATCCTGCTGTAATAGTTTCCGTGCTTTGCTCTGCCATGCCCGTACACGATTGGCTGGTACTTGATAGTGTTTTGCCAGGTCAAAGCTGGTATATCCCTGCTGCTGCAGCCAAAGGGAAGCGATCCCCTTTTGGATGGTGGAGCACTGTCCGGTGCCAAGCTGGGTTAAATGCTCAAGAAGCAATGTTTGATTTGTGTCCTTTTCCGGGTGAGTTGTTTGTGTATCCTCGTAGGAAAACAAATCACGATAATGGAGATGTTCATCTTCAGATGATGCTTCGTCCAGAGAACAGAGCATGGAGCGGTCACGGGCAATTTTCCGCCAGTAGTCAAAGATGGCATGACGGATGATGGTTTTGGCATAAGGCTGGAATGATCTTCCTTCCTCAAATCCGACAGCCGCCCGGCACATAGCAAGATAACCAATCTGACATAATTCCTG
>ENA-OQCP01000500-OQCP01000500.1-human-gut-metagenome-genome-assembly--contig:-NODE-500-length-17484-cov-1.970214_pt1 | contig 17484 bp, 26 predicted proteins | sample MGYA00242760_ERZ504583 | MGnify/ENA primary metagenome ERZ504583 (study PRJEB26092, sample SAMD00036308) | human gut metagenome | host: Homo sapiens | study: EMG produced TPA metagenomics assembly of...
TCAGCTTCATGGGTTCCCGGGCGGGTCCGTCCAGTGCCAGCGGCAGGGCCGCGCCCTGCCCGGCAGCCAGCGCGTCAGGCGGGCACGCAGAGCAGCCAGCCGGTCACAGCATTCCTGCAGGCGTGCCGGGTAATCGGTGGAAAGCAGCCGGTTGCAGGCATCGAGAGACTGCAGGATCAGATAAGACGGCTGGTGGAGCCGAACAGCGCCAGTGCGCTGCGCACGGTGCTTTCCTCCTGCACGGGGGCCTTGGGGCCAGATGCAGGTAGGCTCCCCCGGTAAGCACCGGCAGAGTCTTGTGGCCGGAGTCACAGCAGGCCGCCGCGCCCAGGTCGATGGGATGGCGCTCCCGCCGGGCAGAAAGCGCAGGTAGGCCCCGTGGGCGTTATCCACCAGCAGGGGCACACCGTGGGCATCGCAGACGGCAGAGAGGGCCGCGATATCCTGCATCCCGCCCAGGTAATCCGGCTGGTCAGGTAAACGCCAAAGGGTGCTCTCCCCTGCCGGCCCAGCTCCTCAAGGGCGGTGGAAAGGGCCTGCACCGTTACCGGGCAGCTGCACAGCGCGCCGGTATCCTCCGGCGCGGGCCAGAGCCACCGGATGTCAAAATCCAGCAGAGCCGCCGCATAGAGCAGGGCTTTGTGGGCATTGCGGGCCGCCAGCAGCACCGGCGCTTGCCGGTGCGGGGCGCACCCTGCATAGCAAGACAGAGCATGGCCCGGATGCACTGGAAGAACCCTCGGTGCTGTAATAGGTGTGGACCGTGCCGAACAGCCGGGTGGCGTTGGCCTCGGCTCCGGGCGATGATGCCTCGGCTCGTAGAGCTCATCGGCCCCCCGGATCTCGGTGATGTCCCACGGCTCACAGCCCAGCAGGCTCTGCCCCTTATGCCCCGGCATGTGGAGCCGGGCGGTGCCGGACTGGGCGTACTGCCGCACAAAATCGACGATGGGGGTGGTCATTTATTCGCAGGCCTCGCCGTCGGCGCAGGCATTGCAGGTGGAGCCCAGCTGGATGGGCACTTCGATGCCCTGTGCGGCCAGCTCCTGATTCTGAGCCACCTGGATCATAATGGCGCACTCCATCCGCTTGCGGAACAGCTCACAGCCGTACTCGTACACGCCGGTAATGCTGCCGGTTGCGTGGTAGGAGTTGGCTGCACAGCCGCCGGAGCAGTAGAGCTTTGCCCAGCAGTCCTGGCACTCCTTGCGGCATAGGCGTTGCAGTGCTTGAACTCGTCCCGGACTGCCGTGTTGGTGACACCCTTCCAGATATCGCCCATCAGGTACTTGGGATCGCCCACGAACTGGTGGCAGGGGTACAGATCGCCCCAAGGGGTCACAGCCATGTACTCGGTGCCGGAGCCGCAGCCCGAAATGCGCTTGTAGATGCAGGGGCCGCCGGTCAGGTCGATCATGTAGTGGTAGAAGGTGAAGCCGCGGCCCTCACGGTTCCGCTTGATCATCTCCTTGGCCAGGATCTCATACTGCTCCTTCAGGATGGGCAGATCTGCCTCGGTCAGAGCGCTGGGATCACTGGGGTCGCAGACCACGGGCTCCATGCTCAGCTCAGTAAAACCAAGATCGGCCATGTGGAAGATATCGTTGGTGAAGTCGGTGTTGTAGTGGGTAAAGGTGCCGCGCATGTAGTAGCCTTATCGCCGCGCTTCTTCACGAACTCCTGGAACTTGGGCACGATGGTACCATAGCTGCCATGGCCGGCGTAGTCCTTGCGGAAGCGGTCGTGGACTTCCTTGCGGCCGTCCAGGCTCAGGACCACGTTGTGGCACTCCTTGTTGCAGAAGTCGATGACATCATCGTCAATGAGCATGCCGTTGGTGGTCATGGTGAAGCGGAAGTTCTTATTGTGGATCTTCTCCTGCTCACGGCAGTAGGCCACCAGCTTCTTGACCATATCAAAGTTCATCAGAGGCTCGCCGCCGAAGAAGTCCACCTCGAGGTTGCGGCGGCTGCCGGAATTCTCAATGAGGAAATCCATTGCCCGCTTGCCCACCTCAAAGCTCATCAGGCACGCTCGCCCTGATAGCGGCCCTGCGAGGCAAAGCAGTAGGAGCAGTTCAGGTTGCAGGTGTGGGCCACATGCAGGCAGAGGGCCTTGACCACGGTGTTGCGGTTCTTGAAATCGAACGCGAGGTTCTCATAGGTATCGGGGCTCCACAGCTTGCCGGATTCCTTCAGGCTTGCCACATCATCGATGCACTGGCGCAGGTCGGCCTCGGTCACGTCCTCACGGTCGCCGTACTTTGCCATCATGGCGGCAACGATCTCGTCGGCGGTGTGGTCGGGTACATGGCAATGACATCATACGCCACCTCATCCACCACATGCACCGAGCCGCTGCAGGTATCCAGCACGATGTTATAGCCGTTCAATTGATACTGATGTACCATTTTATTCTCCATTCCATTGTAACATAAAAAAATGCCGCCCGGCAAAGGCGGCATCCGATTTGCAGAAATTACTTGTTGCTGTTCTCGCACTTCTGGTTAGCCACGCCGCAGGAAGTCTTGCAGGCAGACTGGCAGGAAGTCTGGCACTCGCCGCAGCCACCGGTCACAACGCTCTTGGTCAGGTCACGAGTAGCGATCGTCTTAATACGTTCCATAATTAAAAAACCTCTCTAGCTCCAAATAGTTGATACGCAGAACCACCTGCGCATTGTTATCTTGATATAGGATAGCACGGTTCAGGGATTCTGTCAAGATTTTTGTCGCATCTTCTGCAACGCCCTGCTATGAAACCTCTCCGTCATCATGCTAACGCTCGATGCCACCTCCTACTAGGGGAGCTGTCGAACGAAGTGAGACTGAGAGGTTGTACAGAGACGAAGCCCTACCCCACCGGCTGATACTTTTCCAATATCGTATGCAGTCCTAATTCCCGGGCCTTGCCCAATAAGTACCGGTAGCGGGCCAGAAGGGCCTGCCGCTCATAGATGTGCTGTTCGATGAGGTCGGTGTCCACCTCAAGGTCGAACATCATCTCATTCCGGTGCAGGCAGAACAGGCACTCTTTCAGCTCCTCCTCCAGCTCCGGGTGGTAGCGCTCGTGTTCGTTGTCCCGCGGGATGCGGGGCGAAAGCAGGGTCTTTTCCTTTTGCGTGGTCTGGGTCATAGCAGTTCCTCCTCTTTGTGCGTCTTTGCTTCTTCTGATTTCCAGTATATGCAAAGAGCATGAGAAGGATGACGGAATCAAGCAGCCCGCAAGAACTCCTGCGAAAGTGCGTCTCTTTTCTGAATTCTGCAAAAAATTTCAAAAAAGCGCTTGACAAAGCGGCACTTTTTCCGTATAATAGCACACGTTGAGCGGCTCACCCCGCAAGACAGACCCAAGTTGATGGGGATTTGCATAGTGGTAGTGCGGTAGACTCTGACTCTACTTGTGGGAGTTCGATTCTCTCATCCCCAACCAAAAGACATCCGAACTGTTCGGATGTCTTTTTGTTCTTTGTTCATAGAGAAAGCAAAAGAGCGATACAGCAAACGCTGTATCGCTCTTTTTACGTTAACGGTAATTAGTAATTCAGACCGAAGCCGCTGCGGTAGTAGTTGCCGTCGGCATCGCAGTAGGCGTAGCTGCCGCCCTTGACGTTGGCGAGGATAGCGGGATCGATGTACTGATCCTTATCGTAGCCGGGCACGTCGTTGGGAGAGGCACAGATCTCGCGCACCACACCGTCGATCTCCTGCTCGGTGATGGCAATGACGGCGGGGTCAGAGACCATGGTTAGGCTCAGCTTGCCGGTGGGGGCAAAGTCACCGCTGATGACATCGACCTGAGCGTTCAGGGCGTTGTTCAGGGCAACGGCGCTGACGGTGTACTGGATGGTCAGTGCGTCGCAGTAGGCTCCAGCTTGTCCAGCAGCCAGGGGTTGCAGACCACGCAGGTGCCAACCACCTTGCCGCCGCGGGCATGGATGGCATCGGCCAGTTCCTTGATCTTCTCCACGTCCTTCAGGGTGACAACGGTGACCTTGCTGCCGGTCTTTTTCTGGCTCTTGTTGCGCTCGCGCTCGTCAGTGACGATCTCGCCCATCTCGATGACGGGCATTGCGTACTGGTTGAACACCAGACCATTGCTGATGGGCCAGACGTGCAGGTAGAGCACATCGGCCTCCTCCGGGGTGGCCACCACGGTGTAGCCTTCTTCTCAAAGGCTTCCGTCAGGGTCTTGCGCAGAGCGGCATCCTCGTCCGTGTTGCCCAGACCGGCACCCATGGCCTGTGCCATCTGTGCAAAGCCGGAGTCCACACCCTTGAAGGTGACGATGCAGACCTTCTGGCTCTTGGCCAGAGGCAGGAGCTTCTCGTGGTTCTTGACCAGAACAACGGCCTTCTGGTTGGCCTCGTAAGCCTTCTTCTTGGCACCATCGAAGTTATCCACGCGGGCCTGATCGGCCTTGTCGGGGTCGAGGTAGGGGTTATCCACCCGCTTGGTGCGGAACAGGCTCAGCAGACGGTTGTAGCTGGCGCGGTCCAGATCTGCCTTGGGCAGCAGACCGTCCTCCACAGCCTTGACGATGTTCTCGGGGTCGGTGTTGCCGCCGATGACATCGGTACCGGCAGAGATGGCCTTGGCGTAGCGCTCAGCTCGGTGAGGTTCTCCACGCCGTAGATCTGAACGGTGGTGATGCCGGAGTCGGAGTTGACATAACCGTCAAAGCCCATCTTGTTCCGGGCCAGATCGGTGATCAGCTCCTTGCTGTAAGCGCTGGGCACTTCCTCGGTGCTGGTCACCTCGCCCCGGTAGGTCTGGGGCACGGCACGGCCATCGGTGGCAATACGGGAGTAGTCCGGCATGATGGAAGAGACCTTGTGGTCAAAGGCGCGCTGGAACGGGGGCAGATGATACTTTTCCATCGAGCCGGGGGTGCGGTAGATGCGCCACTGACCGATGGGCACATGAGCTCAAAGCCATTCTCAGAGGGGCATCGCCGGGGAAGTGCTTGATGGTCAGAACAACAGAGCCTTCGTTCAGGCGTTGTCGCCATCCTGATAGCCCTTGACCAGAGCCTCGGCAATATCGCTGGTGACATCGGGACGCTCGCCGTAAGTACCGGAGGTACGGGGCCAGCGGGGGTCAGAGGTCACATCGACCTGAGGGCCGTACATGATGTTCAGGCCCTCGGCCTTCATCATCTTGCGGTCGGTCTGGGCCATCTCATAGACCATGTCGGTGTTGCCGTCGCCAATGACAGCCGCGCCGATGCCCAGAGAGTCCGGGTAACCGATGTTGATGGGGTTGGTGTGGAGAGAGTACGGAATGGCCACGCCGCCCTTGCAGGCCTCGTATTCCAGCATCTGGGTGCCGGCGTTGTGGTACAGGGCCACCATGCCGGCCTCGCAGCGCATGTCACCGCGGTAAACACCGGCGGCAATGTGCTTTTCCAGAACATGGCTGTCATCAATGCTGACGGTCATGCCGGGCAGAGGGCCGGGCATGGGCTTTTCACCGGGGTTGTGGTGCTTGTAGATTTTGCCCAGCTCCAGCTTGCCTTCGGCGTTGGTGGCCTCGGCACGGTGGGTACCACAGGGGTGTTGAACAGGGTGTTCAGCACAAGGCCTGCCTGCTGATCCAGCCGCAGATGTTTGACCATATCCTCAGCGCGCTGCTCAGGGCTCAGCCGCCAATCCTTGTAGGGGGCCAGCTCGCCGCTGTTGTCCAGATCCTTAAGTACAGGCCGTCCTTGACGATCACGCCGCAGGTGGTCACACCGATGTCGGGGCCGTTGACGTTGTGGAAGATGACCGGCTCAAGGTACTGGTCAATGATCTGCTCGCCCTCTTCCAGAGCGTAGGGTGCAGGGATCACGCCGTCCTTGGCTCTGCCACTGGTCGGCGCTGGTATACCGTATCTGCATAATGTTTCTCCTTTGTCTCTGTGCCTGCCACAGCACAGCTGATATATTACTTGCCTGTTTATTATACTTCCAGCGCAGATCGTTCGCAAGCAAACAAATAAAAAAAAGTTACAAACTTTGGCGTAGTATACAAGGATGATCTGCCGGATTTGTGCAACTTTCCCCTATCCTGATCCACAAACCGGGTTCGTTTCCTGCTGACAATGCCACTTAAAAATAACCCCCTCCGTCAACGCCGCAGGCTTTGACAGAGAGGGTCGTATCCTTAATTTACCAGATCATCTGGATGCGGCCTGCACCGTACGGGTCCTCGTAGTTGAGCAGGTAGCCGGGGTAATCGGCCAGCGGGCTGTTGGCACTTGCCAGATGCGGCAGACCGTTGCATCCACGCCGCCGAACATGGTGCATAGCTGGACATAACAAGGTAGTCCTCAGAGACATAGTCCTTGATGAGGGTCGCGCCATCGAACATGGCAAAGCCATCACCCAGATTGCGCAGGGTGTAGTTCATGCCGGCCAGAGCGTAGGTGGCGTTCGGGTCAAGGGGCTTATAGGTGCCGGTGGTCTTGTCGTAGATCTCCACATTGCTGACACGCGGGGTGGCGGCGCTGCCGGTCCAGACATTCTTGTCGTTGGTCTGAACGGTGTTGGGGATCATGGGGTGGATCGTGTACCTGGCACCTGCCACCTGCAGGAAGCCGCCGTTCTCCTTGCCCTCAGCACCGGCAAAGCGGGCACCAAACTCCAGAGCGTCCTGGATCTGCTGGCCAGTCACGGACATCAGGCAGGCCACGTTGCCAAAGGGGCTGACGGTCTTGCAGGTCTTGAAGCTCCAGGGGCCAGCCTCCACATCGGTGCGGATGCCGCCGCCGTTCATAATGGCGACATCACAGTGGAGTTCCTCGATCTCGTTGAAGTAGGTGTAGATGCCGTCTGCCACGAAGTCGCCGAGGTTGGTCTCGCCGGAGCGGATGCGGCGCTTGCCGGTGGCGGGATCGTTGATGTAGAATTTGGTATCGCCCACTGCGATCTCCTCGCCCAGCATATCGTCCACTGCGCTGATCCAGTTGGAGGCAGTGGCGGCCACGGCAGCATCCAGACCCTCGTAGGTGTTGATGAGCTCAGTGGTGATGGTGCCGTCTGCGCCCACGGTCATCTTGCCGATGTTCTTGAAATAAGAACCGGTCTGGGTCAGGGTGACTGCCTTGCCGGAAGCATCGGTGACCTGCTTGTTGGCCATCACGGTGTGGGAGTGGCCGTCGATGAAAGCGGTAAAGCCGTGGGTGTGTGCAATAACTTCCTCACTGGTCCAGGGAGAGGAGGAGGGGTCAACGCCCAGATGGCCCAGACCGATGATGGTGTCAGCGCCCCAGAACTCAGCCTTGTCGATGGCCTTCTGAACGGCATCGTAGAGCTTCTGGCCGTCCTCGCCGCCCAGAATGTCGTAGATGTACTTGGTCTGTGCATCGTTCATAAAGTAGGCCGGGGTAGACTTGGTGAAGGTCTCGGGGGTGGTCACGCCCACAAAGGCGATCTTGCGGCCGCCCACAAAGAAGAACTTGACGCTGGGCAGAACGTTGAAGCCGGTGCGCAGATCGACCAGTTGCAGGAGACATAGGGGAAGTCGGCTTCCTGGATCACAGCCTTGGCACGGGCCATACCGTAGTCGAACTCATGGTTGCCGGGGGTGGCCAGATCGTAACCGGCCTCGTTCATCAGCTCGATGATGGTAGCGCCGTCATCCATGGAGCCGTAAGCGGTACCCTGGATATGGTCGCCTGCATCCACCAGCAGCACATCCCGGCCGGTGTCCTCAATGCTCTTTTTCAGGGCAGCAATGGCAGCATAGGTGGGCTTGGGGGACTTGTTGTCGATATAGGTGTGGACATCGTTGGTGTAGAGGATGGTCACATCCGCTTTGTCACCAAAGAAGCAATTGGTCTCCTCCGCAAAGGCGGCGGGTGCACCGACAGAAACTGCGGTCAGTGCCGTGGCAGCACCGGCAGTTGATAAAGCTGCGGCGGGTAATGAACTGTTTCACAGGGAAAGACCTCCTTTTTATCTTGGGTGCTCTCGGGGTGAGCACATTCTTATTTACAGCTTAACACAGTTCCCCATTTATCGCAAGAGAAAAACTGTAAATTCTGTGTCAAATTCTTTCACAAAAGAGGTTCTGTTTTGGGCGTTTTCCTGCAAAATGGCAGAAAAAAAGGGCAAAGGGCTGTCACTCACCCTCTCAGTCTCGCTACCGCTCGCCAGCTCCCCCAAAGGGGGAGCCAACGCATCTCCAAGGTCAGCAGAAGCTGAAGTCTGGGAGAGCAACTTGGCCTCTCCCTCGGGAGAGGTGGCATTGCGCAGCAATGACGGAGAGGCTTGCAACAGCCCTTTGCCGCATTCAGAAAAGAGGGTCAGAGGATCGGGGGACGATTCTCAGACAGCATCAGATGGCATGGTATTCCTTGAGGAACTTCTCAAGGTCGGTGCCCTCGATCTTTTTGAGCACTTCCTTGAGGGCCACCCGCTGGATGAAGGCAGATCCATATCGGTGATCTTCTTGCCGTCACGCAGTTTGACCGTTGCATCGATCAGGCTGCGGACATCATAGGTGCTGCCCCAGACCTCGGGCACGCCGCGGTCGATGTTGAGCAGGGTGTAAACCGCTTCCATGCCGGTGCGCATGGAGTACTCGGTGGTGAAGATGGTGTCACGGCCGGTCTCGGCAAACTGGCCCAGGAAGGCGAAGTTGACAGCGCCCTGGGGCACGATGTCGGGGCGGTCGCGAAGGCACGGGGCATGAAGAAGGCATCGATATAGGCATCATCACAGGCACGGTGTTGGCGCTGTGCTCAGCCAGCTCGGCAATGTCCTCCTCGGGCACGCCGATGTGGTACAGCCACTCCATGCAGATCTCGCGGCCGGTGCAGTCGCGCATAGGCTTCTTGACGTAATCGCCGGGCTTGTCGCTGAACAGGCCGTAGACCCAGACGCAGAGCTGGTTCTTGGGCTGGTCACGGAACTGCTGCTGGCGGTTCAGGTCCAGCTGAGCAGCCAGCTGGAATCCTTGACCGTGACGATGCCGCCGGTGACGGTGTGGCCGCTGAAGGGGTCACGCTTGCAGATCTTCTTGATATACTGGGGGATCTTGTCGTCCAGGGTGGTGATGGTGGCGCTTTCCCAGTTGGACAGCTCCGGCTGAGAGCAGAACTTTTCGGGATGGCCGAAGGAGGGATCCTGTGCAGCGATCTTCTTCCACAGATCCCAGCCGTTGCCCGGCCTGATGGTGGGATCAAAGCCCGCGGCCTTGTCCTGAGAGCCGATGGTGCAGCTCTCCACGCAGCCGCCGTTGGTGATGAAGAGCAGGTCGTTCTCGGTGAGGTCGATGGTCCTGCTCTCACCCTTGTGATCCACGGTCACGCTGCTGGCCTGCTTTTTGCCGCCCTCGATCCGGAACTGGACATCGGTGACCTTGGTCTCGTACTGGAAGTCCACGCCGTGATCCTTCAGGTAGGTGACCATGGGCAGGATGATGGACTCGTACTGGTTGTAGCGGGTAAAGCGCAGGGCGGTGAAATCGGGCAGACCGCCGATGTGGTGGATATAGCGCTTGAGGTAGAGCTTCATCTCCAGCGCGCTGTGCCAGTTCTCAAAGGCGAACATGGTGCGCCAGTACATCCAGAAGTTGGAGGAGAACACCTCATCATCAAAGATATCGGTGATCTTTTTATCCTGCAGCTGCTCGTCCGGGGTGAAGAAGAGCTTCATAATCTCCATGGCACCCTGATCGGAGATGGCGAACTTGCCGTCGGTGTGGGCATCCTGGCCGCGGTTGACGGTGGCACGGCAGAGGGACTTGTTGGGGTCCTCCTTGTTCAGCCAGTAATACTCGTCCAGCACGCTGGCACCCTCGGTCTCCAGCGAGGGGATGGAGCGGAGCAGATCCCACATGACCTCGAAATGGTTGTCCATCTCACGGCCGCCGCGCATGACATAGCCGATATCGTACTTGTAGCCGTCGCAGGCACCGCCGGGCAGCGGGTCCTTCTCAAACACATGGATGTGGTCGCCCCGCATCTGGCCGTCACGGACAGGTAGCAGGCGGCAGTCAGGGCCGCCAGACCGGAGCCGATGAGGTAAGCAGATTTATTGTCAACGCCCTCAGGCTTTTTGGGGTGTGCAAATGCTTCGTAGTTGCCACTGGAATAATACATACTGGGAACCTCCTGTAAATCGTATTGGGAAGACTGCGTTCATGGTTCTGTGTCGTCTTCCCTTTCGTTGTGCTTAGTATACCCCAGTGGTTTTTCCAGAACAACAAACAAATCCTGAACAGTGTATAAAATTTATACAAACCCCGACCATTGTCGGAAATATGACGAAACTGTGTATAGCCTCGCACAAAAAGCGCCCGCTTCCGAAGAAGCAGGCGCTTTTGAACGTTCACGGATTATTTGCTTTCGGGTGCTACCTCAAAATCGACTTGCCGAGGTTGATATCGGCGCGGACGATGGTGATCATCATGCTGTCGCCCAGGCTCCAGGTCTTGCCGGAGGCGGGGTCGGAAAGGCGGATGCCTCGGTGAGGGTGGTGCCGGTGGCGGTCAGGCTGGAAGCGGGCACAAAGCCCTCCACGCCGTTCTCCAGCTCCACAAAGATGCCGCGCTGGGTCACGCCGGAGATGATGCCCTCGTAGCACTCACCCAGATGGCGGCGGGCGTACTCGGCCTTGTAGTAATCCTCGGCCTTGCGCTCGATCTGAACGGCCAGCACTTCCCGCTCGCTGGACTGCTTGGAGGCCTTCTCCGCGAAATCGGTGTAGCGGACGATCATGGTCTCCTTGTCGGTGCCGCTGAGCAGGTCGGTCATCATGCGGTGGATGGCCAGATCCGGGTAGCGACGGATGGGGCTGGTGAAGTGGGCGTAATCCTTGAGCACCAGACCATAGTGGCCCTTGGGCTTTTCCTCATAGCAGGCCTTGGACATGCAGCGGAGCATTCCGGTGTTGACGATCTGCTCAAACGGGGTGCCGCGCACACCTTCCAGAATGGCGCTCAGCTCCTTGGGGGTGGGCACTTCCTTGGCAAAGTGGTCGTTGATGCCGCAGGCCTGCAGCAGGCTGTGCAGGCGCTCCAGCTTCTCGCCGTTGGGCTCCTCGTGGACACGGTAGACAAAGGGGATCTGCTTGACCCGGGCAAAGTGGGCGGCGCACTGGTTGGCCAGCAGCATGAACTCCTCGATCATGGCCTCGCTCTCGCCGGAGGTACGCTTTTTCACATCGATACAGTGGCCGTTCTCATCCAGGATGAGCTTGACTTCCCCGCTCTCGAAATCGATGCAGCCGCGCTCCTTGCGCAGACGGGCGCGGTGGGCGTACAGCTCCTTCATGGCGGGCAGCTGATCCAGTACTCGGCGTACTTGGCCTGGGTCTCGGCATCGGCAGTGCCGGCCAGCAGGGCGTTGATCTCAGAATACACGCCCTTGACCCGGCTGCAGATGATGGACTTGACGAACTTGTAGTCGGTCAGATTGCCGTCCTGATCCAGACGCATCAGGCAGGAGAATGCCAGGCGCAGCTCCTTCTCGTTCAGGGAGCAGATGCCGTTGGAAAGGCTCTTGGGCAGCATGGGCACGACCTGATCCGCATAATAGACCGAAGTGGCGCGGTTGAAGGCCTCCTCGTTCAGCTCACTGCCGGGCTTGACGTAGTGGGAGACATCGGCAATGTGAACGCCCAGCTCATAGCCGCCCCCGGAGAGCCGGGTCAGGCTGACGGCATCGTCGATATCCTTGGTCTCGGCGCTGTCGATGGTGAAGATGGGCAGAGCGCGCAGATCCATGCGGCCCTTGCAGTCCTCCTCGGACACGGTCATGTCCTCGAACTTCTTGGCCTCGTCCCGCACCTTCTCGGGGAAGCGGGTGTGGATGTCCTTGGCATAGAGCAGGGCCTTGGCGCAGCGCTTGGCCTCCTCGCAGCTGCCAAAGCGCATGGAAACGCCCACGCGGTGGTCCTCCTGCCGGGTCCCGCGCTGCAGGATCTCCACAGCCACCTTGTCGCCGTCCTTCGCGCCGCCCTCGCAGTCGCGCTGGATGGTCATGGAGATGGCCGGGCAGTCATCGGGCACGAACTTCAGGCGGCCCTCGATGCGGCGGGCAGTGCCCACCATGTCGTTCTTCTGCTCGAGCACGGCAAGGATCTCGCCCTCATCGCTGCCCTCCACCCGGGGGTGGGCAAACTTCTCCACCAGAACGGAATCGCCGGGCATGGCACCGCGGGTGAAGCGGCCCGGGATGAAGATATCGCCGGATTCATCCTCCAGCATCACAAAGGCAAAGTTCTTGCCCAGCTTGACCACCTTGCAGGGCAGGGCCTTTTCGGCACGGCCGGAGCGGGCAGTGAAGAACACGCCGGACTTCTGGCAGACCACAGCATCGTGCACCAGCTCGTCCAGAGCCTCCATCACCTTGCGGTCCGCGGCACGGTCGCCGCCGAACTTTGCCTTGAGGTCCTTGACCATGCAGGGCTGGTTCTGGATGGCATGTTCAATTTTATCGCGTAATGACATATTTTTCTCCTTAACACTTTTCCGGCATTCTCCAACGGAACCCGGACAACTTCTTTCCCACGAGAGGTTACAGACAGAAAAACAGCCCCGCCTTACACGGGGCTGTACACGGGTGCTCAGGCCAGACGGCTGGCGAACACACAGGCCAGGATAGCCACCACAAAGAACACGATGCCTGCAATGCGGGTCACCTTGGCCAGCATCTGATCCGCAGGGGTCAGGCGTGCATTGTTGGCACCGCCCACACCACCGTTGATGGCACCGGCCAGACCCTGACCGTGGGTGTGCTGCATCAGGGTGAGGAGGATGATGACGGCCGAGACGACCAGCAGGATGGCACCGCCGACGATTTCAATGACAGACATGGATGGAACGCTCCTTTTATCTTTAGTTTCATAGAGACTGCATACAAATACAAGTGTATGATAGCACAAAAGCCCGGGAAATGCAAGAAAAACCGTGGGCTACGGGGCCAGAATTTCCAGCCCTGCCGCCACCCGGGCAAAGATGGCCGCGCTGGAAAAGGCAGGCTCGGCCTGCGTGTCCTGCAGCACCACGATGGTATAGCGGGGCTGCTCTGCCGGGACAAAGCCCGCAAACCAGTAATTTTTCAGCTCTGTACCGCCGGAAAACTGGCCGGTCTGGGCCGTGCCGGTCTTGCCCGCCGCGGTCTGGCCGGGCAGGGCAGCCTCATGGCCGGTGCCCCCGGCCACCACACCCGCCAACAGGGCCTGCAGGGCGGCGGCGGTGCGCTTTGTAAGCACCCGCCTGCTCCGGACATGGGAAAGCGCCGTGAGGGGCGCGCCGGTGGTCTCGTCCAGAGTGGTCTCCAGCAGCAGCGGGGTGCGGCAGATCCCCCCACAGGCAATGGTGTTCATCATGGCGGCGACCTGGAGGGGGGATGCCAGCAGCTCCCCCTGCCCGAAGCAGAAATTGGCGTAGGCCCCGCTGGACGCAAGAGCCTCCCGCTCCGGCAGGACCCCCGCCGCCGTGTGCAGGGCATCGGTGAGCGGGACCGCCTGCCCGAAGCCCAACTTCTCTGCCATGCGCGGACAGCATCGGCCCCCAGCGCTGCCCAGCCGGATGAAGTAGCCGTTGCAGCTCTTTTCCAGCGCGCCGGCCAGATCCACCTCACCATGGGGAATGCCGCCCGCACAGCGGAAGATCCGGCCATCCACCGCGCACCAGCCGGGGCAGGTGTAGACAAAGCCGCTCTCCCCCGCCTCCAGCGCCGCTGCCGCCACCACCGGCTTGAACACCGAGCCCACGGCATAGCACTGGAACGCCCGTTCCAGCAGGGGGCTGTCCGGGGCGTTCAGGCTGGCCGAAATGTTTTCCGGATCATAGCCGGGGCGGCTGACGCAGGCCCGCACCTTGGCGTTGGCGGTGTCCAGCACCAGGATGCAGCCGCTCTGCATCGTCTCGTTGGCCACGGCTTCGGCGGTCTGCTGGATCTCCCGGGAAAGGGTCAGCTGCACCCCCACAGCACCGCTGTCGGCGGGGGTGAGGACGGGCTCGGCCCGCAGCTTTCCCTGGGCGTTGACGGTGCAGAGCAGGGTATCCCCCGCCCCGCTGCCGGTGAGCAGTTCGTCAAAGGCGGCTTCCAGACCGGCAGCACCATGCCCTCGCCATCGAGATACCCCAGCAGCTGCACTGCCAGCGGGGCGGCAGAGCTTCGCCGCGCCGCTGGCCAGCAGGAAACGCCCAGCGCGGAAACATCCCGGTCCACCTCCAGCAAGAACGGGGACGCGGCGTTCCGCTTCTGGTAGAGCGCCGCCTGCCCGGCGGCATCGGTGTAGGCGAACAGGCGGGCATAGCTGCCCTCCCCGGGCACACAGAGGGCCATCCAGCGGGTGGTCTGCCCCGTGAGGAGCTGCCCCCTGTAATCATAAAAATTGCCCCGCCGGGCGGCAGGTGGAGGGTGACCACGCTCTGCGCCGCCGCCCGGGCCCCATAGGTCGTGTCGGAGCAGAGCCAGTACAGGCGGCAGACCACCGCCGCAAAGCAGAACAGCAAGGCCCCATACAGGGCCAGCACCCGTTTGCCGGACATGAAAACGCCCCCCTCTCCCGCTTAGGATGGGCAGGAAAGGGGGGCGCGCAAACAAAAAAGAAGGCAGAGCTCCTGGATGGGAAGTTCTGCCTTCTGCGGCGTATTGAATTGGTATGGGGAGCCGGTGCGGCTTAGTACATGCCGCCCTTCCAAACCACATTTTTGGAGCCGGATCATGCGTATCCAGAAACGTAGACTTTTGTAGAATTATCAAGGCCACAAGCCGATTTTTCCAGATTCTCCGTTTTTGCATGATTCACGCATTTCTACGCAAATCTACGCCACTTACCGGGTGATTGGCGTAAGTTTTGGCGTAAGCTATCCCGCTTCACACGTCGGAAATCACAGGTTGCCGGCGATCTGTTCAAAGGCTCTTTCAACCGATTCAAAGCTGCTGTGCGTGTAGACATCCAGCGTCACACTGGCATTGGAGTGCCCCATCAGGTATTGCAGGCTCTTCACATCCAGCCCTGCCTGCTGAACATTGGTGCAGAAGGTGTGTCGCAGCACATGAGGTGTAATGCGCGGAACAGGTTTGCCGTATGCCTTCTCAAACTTTCCCTGCACGCCACGCATATAGTTTTCCAAGTGCATTGCCACCTTCGGCATTCCGGACTTGTCCAGAAAGAGAAATCCGCTGCAGCCATCCACCAGTGCTTCTACCTTTGTGGATGCTCTGGCTTTACTACACGCCGCAACGCTGCACAAACGGTATCTGTCATGGGAACATTGCGATACCGCTTTTTGTTTTCGGCCGGTGTCGACAAAGTAGGGCTTTTCAGCCGTCCGACAAAGCTGCCGCCGCACATGGATGCAGTGCCGTTCAAGTCGATATCCGCTCTTGTCAGGCCGTACAACTCGCTCACACGCAAGCCGGTTCCCATAAGAATGACGATATCATCATAATAGTTGCCGCCATAGTCCTGAACGAATTGCAGATATTTCTCCTGCTGTTCTCTGGTCAGGGCATTGCGGACATAAGCGTCCTTCGGCACAACATCCGACAGCTTGAACTTGAATGGATTCTTGCGAATGATGTCATCCTCCACCGCCATCTCGAATGCCGGTCTGACAACGCTTTGCAGGATTCCTATGGTATTTTGCTTGAAACCGCTGTCATGCAGAAACACGAACCAGCCTTTCGCATCGGACAATTTTACCGTTTTGATAGCTTTTTGCCCGAAAGGGTCCGTATGAATCCGCTTGACCGCTGTGTTGTACGACCGAAGTGAATTGGGCTTCAACCCACGTTTCAGGTTCATATAGCGGTCAACCAGATCAGCCACCGTCATCTCTCCGGCGGCGTAGTCGATGCCGTCTGCCAGATCGCGCCACAGTTCTTCCTCTTTTTTCCGCAGCTCTGTCAGGGATTTAGCGTAAATACAACGCCGTTTCTTGTGGATATCGGTATAACGATAGTCGTAGGTGCCGTTTGCTCTTTGCTTTCGCCATCCTTCAAAACACGACCCTTGCTATCTTTGCGCTTTTCAGACATTTAGAAACTCCTTTCTGTGAAAAGCGCATCTATAAGGTCAGTGTCAGTATAACACATCAACCATGCGATTTCCACCCGCAGCGAATGAGAAAAGGACGGTTTCACATTTGCAGCCTTTGGCAGCCTCTCAAATAGAATATGCTTGCTCGACAAAGCAATCGAACAGGCGTCGTTTGATCAGACGCTTGTTTCCCACCCAGAGGACGAATTTGCATTTATCTTCATTCGTGATTTCACGCAGCTTGTTGATGCCAATGCCGGAATAAGCCGCAGCTTCTTCCAGCGTCAGATTGCTCTTTTCCCAAATCGGAACTTGTCGGGACTTGGTCCTCCATCTTGCTGATGCAAGACCGTTCCGTCGCTTAAAGTCCCCACTGGGGACTTCATTGCTTCGCAAACGCGAACATCCTTCATAGGCAGACCTCCAATTCCTTGTAACCGAACGCCTGTAACCGGGCAGGAAAACTCTCTTTTTCTGCATACAGGGCATCCGGTGAGCTTTATACTTTTTCTTCTCTTTTTAAGGTTACATGGTTACAGAAAGAGGAAAACGCAGCAGCCATACGGCTTTTCCGCCGTAACTGAGGTGTAACCGAATCTGTAACCAGACGTGTAACCGCTGCTCGTCAGAAGGGAAAGCCCAGCTGCTTGGCTTCCGCATCCGTTATTTCGGAGAAATCTTCAGCCTCGGTTTCGGGGCTGGTTACGCGCTCCCAGCCTTTCTGAACGCCGTACTTCGGGTAACGCTTGGCTGTCTTGTGCGCCTGCCAGCCTTGGATATCGCCGCGCGAAATTCCCGTGTTCATGATCTCGCAAATGGCACGTGTCTCCCACTCTGCCGGGATATTGGTGTTGCCCAGTGCTTCCGCATAGAGCTGCTTGGAACACACCCGTTCACCCGTGTAGTCCTCCAAAAAGGCATAGATCATGCCCGCCTGTGCATCTTCCTGCATGAAGTCCTGCTGATGGGCTTGCAGGGTTTCCTGCATGGCGGGGCTGAACGCCAGCTTGTAGTCGCCTCTGTTGTAAATCGTCATGGCTTCTGCCCAGAGCTGGTCGATATAGGTGCGAGATCCCTCCTCATTGTCCAGAATGTGGACTTCGGCCTGTTCTGCATCTACCGGAACAGGGATGAAGCGGCGGTTGCCTGTGCGGTCACGGGGCAAAAAATCCTGCCGGTTGGTCGTGCCAGCAAAGACGCACTGGCGCAGACGGTCGGCAGGATGGGTCTCGTAGGGAACTTTATAGGTTTCCTTCTGCTTACTGAGGAAACTCTTGATTTCCTCGATGCTTTTGGCATTGGCGGTGGCGATCATCTCCGACATTTCGATGATCCAGTGACCTTGCAGCTTGCGGTACACGTTGTCGTCGTCCAGCCGCCGCAGGTCATCCGAGAACACTCGTCCTTGACGGCCAGCAGACGGAAGAAGGTAGACTTCCCGGGTCTCGCCTGTCGCTCGGTCGGTGCTTCAAAATGCTTACAGCATTTTGAGGTCGCC
>ENA-OQCP01000501-OQCP01000501.1-human-gut-metagenome-genome-assembly--contig:-NODE-501-length-17448-cov-2.280238_pt1 | contig 17448 bp, 14 predicted proteins | sample MGYA00242760_ERZ504583 | MGnify/ENA primary metagenome ERZ504583 (study PRJEB26092, sample SAMD00036308) | human gut metagenome | host: Homo sapiens | study: EMG produced TPA metagenomics assembly of...
CTCGGTCTTGACCGCAACGACAGAAGAATGCTTGAGGCAATCGTTCGTTTTTACAATGGCGGTCCTGTCGGACTTGAAACACTTGCGGCGCAATCGGTGAAGAGGCTGTAACAATCGAGGATGTCTATGAACGTATCTTTTGCAGATAGGTTTTGTCAGCAGAACACCGAGGGGCAGATGCATAACTGCCGAGGCTTGCAAGCATCTCGCTGTGAATTTCCTAAGGGCGTTGTAAATGCACAGCCAACACAGCCGACTCTCTTTGGTGACAGGGAGTCATAAATCAGTCACAATATGAGTGTATAATTCAACAGAGTGCAAGGTTTTTACTTGGCTTATACCGAAAATTGCAGTTTTGAAAATTTACAATCTACAAATTATTTAACGGAGGAATATATATAATGGGAAGATTATTCGGTACAGACGGTGCAAGAGGTGTTGCAAACGCAGAGCTTACACCTGAACTTGCAATGAATATAGGCAGAGCGGCGGCAATGGTTCTTATCAGCGATGAGGTTGAACACCCCACAATTTTAATCGGTAAGGACACAAGACTTTCGGGCGATATGCTCGAGGGCGCACTTATTGCAGGACTTTGCTCGGTAGGTGCAAATGTTCACATTCTCGGGGTAGTTCCTACTCCTGCGGTTGCTTATCTTGTAGCAAATACAATGCCGATGCAGGTATTATGATTTCCGCATCACACAACCCGTTTGAATTTAACGGTATCAAAATTTTCAGTTCTGACGGATGCAAGCTCCCCGATGCCCTCGAAAACAGAATTGAAGAAATCGTACTTGACCATGTTGTTCCGTATGCATCCGCAACAGATGAAAATATCGGCAGAGTAACATATGATACAGAGGCGGCTGATTTGTATATTGACCACCTTGTTTCGGCAGTTGACTGCGACTTTGAGGGTATGGAAATCGCACTTGACTGCTCAAACGGTTCTTCTTCAAGAACAGCCGAAAAGCTTTTCACAAAGCTTGGTGCAAAGGTTCATATGCTTTTTGACGAGCCTGACGGTGTGAACATCAACCGTGACTGCGGTTCAACTCATATGAGCAAATTGCAGAAGTATGTTCGTGAACACAAGCTTTCATGCGGTCTTGCATTTGACGGTGACGCCGACAGATGTCTTGCGGTTGACGAAAACGGTAACCTTGTTGACGGCGATTATCTTATTGCAATTTGTGCAAATGATATGAAGCAGAGAGGCGTACTCAAAAAGAATGCCGTTGTCGGAACAATTATGACAAACATGGGCTTTAACAAGTTCTGTGAAGAAAACGACATGCACTTTGTTTCAACAAAGGTTGGCGACAGATATGTTCTTGAGGCTATGATGCAGGAGGGCTATAACATCGGCGGTGAGCAGAGCGGTCACATCATTTTGCTTGACTATGCAACAACAGGCGACGGTCAGCTTTCAGGTGCAATGATTCTCAGCATTATGAAGAGAACAGGCGAAAAGCTCAGTCAGCTTGCAAAGATTATGGAGCGTTTGCCGCAGGTGCTCATTAATGTAAAGGTCAGCAGAGAGGGCAAGCTCTCATTCTATACAGACAGGGAAATCAAGGCTGAAATCGAAAGAGTTAGCGAAATCCTCGGTGACAGAGGCAGAATCCTTGTTCGTGTGTCGGGAACAGAACCTCTCGTAAGAGTAATGCTCGAGGGCGAAAACCTCGAAGAAATTCAGAACCTTGCGGAAGAAGCCGCACAGGTAGTAAGGGAAAGACTTGCATAATGCGATTATCTGATAAATGGAAAGATTATGAACTTATAGATACCTCTGACGGGGAAAGACTTGAAAGATGGGGAGATATAATCCTTATCCGTCCCGATCCGCAGATTATCTGGTCAAGCGAAAAGAAAAATCCTCTTTGGTATTCGGCACATGCCCGTTACCACCGCTCAAACCGTGGCGGAGGAAGTTGGGAGCAGTACAAAAAAGTTCCCGACCGCTGGACTGTAAATTACGGCGATCTCGTTTTCAACATCAAGCCTATGGGATTCAAGCACACGGGTGTGTTCCCTGAACAGGCAGTTAACTGGGATTTTGCCGCAGAAAAAATTAAAAACGAAAACAGACCGCTTAAAATTCTCAACCTTTTTGGTTACACAGGATGTGCAACTCTTGCGTGTATGAACGCAGGCGCAACCGTTTGCCATGTTGACGCATCAAAGGGCATGGTTCAGTGGGCAAAGGAAAATGCCGCATCAAGCGGTATTGCCGACAGATCTGTCCGTTGGCTCGTTGACGATTGCGTAAAATTTGTACAGCGTGAAATCCGCCGTGGCAACAGGTATGACGGAATCATCATGGATCCTCCGTCATACGGCAGAGGTCCGGGCGGTGAGGTCTGGAAACTTGAAGAACAGCTTTATTCACTCGTAACCCTGTGCAAACAGGTTCTCTCAGACAATCCGCTGTTTTTCATTCTCAATTCCTACACAACGGGACTTTCTCCCGCTGTAATGGAGTATTTGCTCGGAGTTCTTTTGCAGAAGGGCTTCGGCGGAAAAGTATCAAGCGATGAAATAGGACTGAAGGTGAGCGACACAGGACTTGTATTGCCGTGCGGCTCAACCGCAATATGGGAGAAATAATAAATGAGCTTTATTTCACTTGACAACATCAGCTTTTCATATTCCGACATTGAAAGCGGTCAGCCGTACAAAAATGCGGTTGACGGTGTTTCTCTCAATATCGAAAAGGGTGAATTTGTTGCCCTTCTCGGTCACAACGGATGCGGAAAGTCAACTGTTGCAAAACATCTCAACGCAATGCTATTGCCGGATAAGGGCAAAGTGTATGTTGACGGAGATGACACATCAGATGAAAACAAGACATATGACATAAGAGAAAAAGTGGGACTTGTACTTCAAAATCCCGACAACCAGCTTGTTGCAAGCGTTGTTGAGGAAGATGTTGCATTCGGCCCCGAAAACCTCGGAATACCGCCAAAGGAGATCCGACAGAGGGTTGACGATGCCCTCAAAGCCGTTGATATGTACGATTATCGTGAACACGCTCCGTTCAAGCTTTCGGGCGGTCAGAAACAGCGTATTGCAATTGCCGGAATTCTTGCAATGCAGCCGCAATGCATAGTTCTTGACGAACCCACGGCAATGCTTGACCCTAACGGCCGTGACGAGGTAATGACAACGCTTTTAAAACTCAACCGTGAAAAGAATATGACGGTTGTCCTCATCACACACTATATGGAAGAGGCAGTCCTTGCCGACAGAGTTGTCGTTATGGACGCAGGAAAAATCCTCACTCAGGGTACACCCGAAGATGTTTTTTCACAGGCGGAGCTGCTCAAAAAGCACCGTCTTGATGTTCCGCAGGCAACAGAGCTTGCATACAGACTCAGGGGGTGCGGAGTGAAATTTGACAAGCTTCCTCTCAATGCAGAGCAATGTGTAAAAATGCTTGAGGAGGTGCTGTATGAGCAAGGTGCTTGAACTGAAAAATTTAAGCTATGTTTACGGAACAGGCACTCCGTTTGAGAAAACCGCTGTCAATAATTTGAGTCTTTCAATTGAAAAAGGCGAGTTTATCGGCATTATGGGACACACTGGTTCGGGCAAGTCAACACTTGTTCAAATGCTCAACGGACTTATGAAACCAACTTCGGGACAGGTTCTTCTTGATGGCGAGGATATCTGGGCAAATCCCAAGGATATCAGAAAAATCCGTTTCAAAGTCGGAATGGTATTTCAGTATCCCGAATATCAGCTTTTTGAAGAAACCGTTGCCAAGGATATCGCATTCGGCCCTACGAATATGGGCAAGAGCGGTGCAGAGCTTGAAAAAGCGGTAAATGACGCCGCAAGATTTACCGGACTTAAAGACGAACTTCTTGAAAAATCTCCGTTCGATCTTTCGGGCGGTGAAAAGAGAAGGGCGGCAATTGCAGGTGTTATTGCAATGAATCCCGAGGTTCTCGTTCTTGACGAACCGACCGCAGGTCTTGATCCTATGGGCAGAGATGTGCTGTTGAGCCAGATTGTGCAGTATCACAAGGAACGCAAAAACACCGTTATCCTTGTTTCCCACAGCATGGAAGACATTGCAAGAGTTGCCGATAAGATAATCGTTATGAACAAATCAAACCTCGTTATGTTTGATAAGACAAAAGAAGTTTTCTCAAAGGGACGAGAGCTTGAAAAAATAGGACTTCGAGTACCTCAGATAACAAAGATTATGCTTGAACTGCGTGAAAAAGGTTTTAATGTTCCCGAAGGAATACTTACTGTTGATGAGGCAATGGACTGTATTTCCTCACTGCTTGACAAGGAGGGTAAAATATGGTAAGAGATGTTGCGTTCGGTCAGTATTTTCCTGCGAACAGCGTAATCCACAAATGTGATCCCCGTGCAAAGCTGATTATGCTTGTCGGATTTCTCGTAATTATTTTCTGTACTTTTAATTATGCTTCGCTTGCGCTTGTTGTGCTTTTTACCGCACTTTTCGTTGCGGCAAGCAAGGTGCCTGCAAAGTTCTATTTCAAAAGCATGAAAGTAATTATATTTATTATAATAGTAACCTCAATTCTCAATGTGTTCTACGGTTCGGGTGATCCGCTTGTACAATGGGGAATTTTCAAAATTACCTTAAACGGCATTAACAGAGCAATTTTTGTTTCGGTAAGAATCATCTGTCTTATCCTTGCAAGCTCCTGTCTTACATTCACAACCTCTCCGACAGAGCTTACGGACGCAATCGAAAGACTGATGAAGCCGCTTGCAAAACTGCACTTTCCCGTTCACGAGATTGCAATGATGATGTCGCTTGCTTTAAGATTTGTTCCCACACTTCTTGAAGAAACCGACAAAATTACTCAGGCTCAAAAGGCACGAGGTGCCGATATGGAGTCGGGTAATATTATTCAGAGGGTAAAAGCGTTTATCCCTATTCTTATTCCGCTTTTTGTTTCGGCATTCAGAAGAGCCTATGAGCTTGCAACAGCTATGGAGTGCCGTTGCTACCGTGGCGGAACAGGAAGAACACGAATGAAAACTATTCATATGGCAAAGCGTGACTATGTATCTTTTGTAATGGTCGCACTTCTAATCGGCGGAGTGATTTTATGCAACATATTCCTCCTGCGGCAGTTTAAGAAATCTTACTTCTCTACAATTTCATATGACGGAAAAGAGTTCCACGGCTGGCAGATTCAGCAGAACGCAATGACGGTTCAGGAGGCTTTTCAAACTGCTCTTTCTAAGATTATCGGCAATGACTTTGATGTAAAGGGATGCAGTCGCACAGACAGCGGAGTTCACGCAAATATGTACTGCATCAGCCTTAAAACAGAGCACCCCATAAAGCCCGAAAGGCTCAAGGCGGCACTTAACCGCTGGCTGCCGCTAAGCATTGCGGTTCTTGACTGCAAAGAGGTTGCACCCGATTTTCACGCCCGCTATTCCTGCACAAGCAAGGAATATATCTACAAAATCTGGAACAGCGAGGTGCGAAATCCGTTTCTTGACGGATACGCACTTCATTACAGATACAAAATTGACGAAAATCTGCTTGACAAAGCCGCTCAGGCATATGTCGGCAGACACGATTTCACTTCCTTTTGCACGCTTGATAACCGTGAAAAAGGGGATATGACCAGAAATGTAAAAGCCTTTTCGGTAACCCGTGAGGGCAACCTTGTTACAATGAAGGTTGAGGCTGACGGCTTTTTGTATAATATGGTTCGTATTATGGTGGGAACACTTCTCAAAATTCAGCAGGGTAAAATTGCTACCGATGAAATCCCCTCCATTATAGAAAAGAAAAACAGAAAATATTCGGGTCCCACCGCACAGGCTTGCGGATTGTACCTGAATCGTGTGAATTATGAAAATGAAAACAGTTCACAAAAAGGAGTGAACGCTGATGTTTAAAAAATTTAAAGGACATTATTCAAAACGAAAGACACATAAAACCGACAGAGATGTAATGAGCTATGAGGATATGCCTCTTGACGATTATGAACAGGAAAAAACCGAAATGTCGCCGCAGGCTGTCAAGAAAATCGTACTCGGTGCGTGTATTGCCATGCTGCAGGACTTATAGTTTTTGCCTTTGCAAACCGTGACAAGCTCACATGGGAGAATATCTCAAACTGGTGGACTTATGATGTACTCGGAAATGCCGGTCACGGCTATCCCGTTGACATTATCGGTTCCGAGGTTTCATCGGGCAACTTTGCAGTGTCACAGGGACATGCCGTGTATGCGTCGGACACCTCGTTCGTAACCCTTACAAATTCGGGTACAGAGGTTGCACGACTTCAGCTTACACATTCAAATCCCGTAATGAAAAACAATGAAAACAGATTTCTCACATACGGAATCGGCAGTGCAAGCTATGAGATAAGCAGTTTTGACGAAACGCTTTACTCAGGCAATGCCGAAAATAAAATATACACAGGTGATGTTGCCTCAAACGGTACATACTGTCTTGTTACCGAGGACAACGGTTATCTTACAACGCTGTATGCCTACAGCAAAAATAATAACAGAATTTACAAATATTCTTTTTCGGAGTATTATATAACATCGGTAGCAATTAACAAGGACGGCTCCGGTTGCGTTGCCACAGGTGTGTCAAGTGATAAGGGTTCGGCGGTAACGGGCGTTTATGTGCTTGATTTTTCACAGGAAAAGCCTGTTTCAACCTACAAAATTTCGGGTGACAGCGTGCTTGATTGCAAATATCTGACCTCAGATACGGCGGTTCTTGTGGGCTCACAGGCAAGCTATATTGTTAAAAAAGGTGAAAAGAATTACAAAACAGTAAGCTATGAGGACAAAACTCTTTCAAATTACTGCTTTAACACAGATACATCAACCTATACAATGGCTCTTTCAAGGAGCGGTGACGGAAGAAGTGTTGCTCTCATAAGCTATAACAGCAACGGTGAGGCACAGTACACAATAAATACCGAACACAAAGCCGATTCGCTTTCTGTCTACAAGGGTACGGTTGCAATCCTTGACGGAAATGTTGTTTACGGTTATAATCAAAATGGCGATTTGCTTTATTCGACAAATTCGGGAACCGGTTCAAAAAAGATTGTGCTTGCCTCGGACTACACCGCTTACATTCTCAGCGTAAATCAAATTAGGTTTATTGACCTTGACAGCGTATCGAGTGACGATACTGCTCAAACTTCAAAACAGGAGTAATAAATTTGGTTGCAGATATAATTATTATTGCCGTGTTTGCGCTTTTGTTTTTTATTGATTTCAAGCGTGGCATAGCAATTACAATTCTCAATGTTGCAGGTTTGGCTCTTACGGGCTTTCTTGCATATCACATTTCAAATTTTCTTGCATCGTGGGTTTATACGGCATTTGTTCAGCAGACCTTAACAACAAATCTGCAACAAATGATTGACACTCAGGGCATCAACTCAGCCATTGCAAACAGTTTTTCGGCTTTGCCAAACTGGGTTATGGGAATGCTCGGATTTTTCCTTTCAATTTTCGGATTGGATTCAAGTGTCTATACAAACGATTTTCAGGTTCCGAACTCTGCTGCGGCATCGGTGTCAACTTCCGTGGAAAATCTTATTCAGCCGGTTATCACAGGAATGTTCCGCTTGGTTATCGGCGCAGTTCTTTCAATAATTATCTTTATAATTATAAAAATTCTTGTTAAAAAACTTGCAATAGTGTTTAAAATACCCGTGGTGAAACAGATTAATAAGCTTCTCGGCGGTGTGTTGGGACTTGCAGAGGCGGCAATACTTGTGTTTTTTGCCGTTAATATCTTTTCGGGAGTGCTTGAGTTTTCAAATCCCGAAATGCTTAATAACCCGATGATTTCGGGTGCTGTTTTTAAATTTTTCAGCGTTGCAGTCTGAATGAAGAAACAGGAGGGAACAGTAATGGAAAAAGAAAAAGATGTGTGGAGCTTTAAAACATCCGATTTGGTTACTATACCTAATATTATAACTTATGTAAGATTTGTGCTTATAATCCCGTTTGTATATTTTTTCCTTGCGGAACAGTATATATATGCGGCAATATGTATAGGTTTGTCGGGACTTTCCGATTGCTTTGACGGAATGGCTGCCAGAAAACTCAATCAGGTAACTCCTCTCGGAAAAATCCTTGATCCCATTGCAGACAAGGTAACGCTGTTTGCGGTCGTTATCTGTATGGTGATTTATGTGCCTATGGTTCTTCCGATTCTTGTAACACTTCTGGTCAAAGACCTTCTTATGCTCCTTGGCGGTGCCGATTTAATCAAAAAAAGACTTACTCCGCCTTCTGCAAACTGGTACGGAAAGGTCGGAACAATTATTTTCTACTTTTCCGTATGTCTTATCGTATTTCTCAAGGCCTTTTTGCCTACGAAATATGTGCTTGATCTGATATTGCTTTCGGTTACAGCCGCATCCATGCTATACGCTTTGTATCGTTACGGCAAAATCTATTTTGCAATGATTAAGGAGTACAACGAATCACTTAAAAGACAGCTGACATTAAAATAAATAAATTCCGACAAATAAATATTGAATTATTTGTTAAACAGTTGTATAATTCTTATATTACCATGACAGCAAATGTGCAATTTGGTGTCCTAAAAAGGAGTATGCTATGCTTTGTACAAGATGCGGAAAACGGCCTGCGGTTGTTTTCGTTTCAAATAATAATTCTAAAGATGCCCCGACGGCAGGTTATTGCCTTACCTGTGCAAAAGAGCTTGGAATCAAGCCGGTTGAGGATCTTATCAGCAAAATGGGTATCTCGGATGAGGACCTTGAAAATGTTCAGGATCAGATGAACACCCTCATGAACAGTATGGGTGACGGCGATATGTCACAGCTTATGGAACAGCTTGGTGCGGATAACCTTGCTGAGCAGATGGGCGATTTTGCTAAAGACGGTGACGGCAGCGAAGATGATGACTTCTCTCACGGTGCACCTGCATTCCCTGCATTTTTCAACAGTATGTTCGGCGGACAGAACAACAATGCGACAAATCAGGATAATAATAAAAAGGGCAAAAAAGAGAAAAAAGAGAAGAACAGAAAAGCACATCAATCTTTACTGTGAAGACCTCACACGCAAGGCGAGAGAGGGCAAAATCGACCGCATTGTCGGCAGAGACAGCGAGATTGAGCGTGTAATTCAGATTCTTTCAAGAAGAACAAAGAACAATCCTTGCCTTATCGGTGAACCCGGTGTAGGTAAAACCGCTATTGCAGAGGGGCTTGCTCTCCGCATTGCCGCAGGAAATGTTCCTCAAAGACTTAAAAACAAGGAAATTCAGCTTCTTGACCTCACATCACTTGTTGCAGGTACTCAGTTCAGAGGTCAGTTTGAAAGCAGAATCAAAGGACTTGTTTCCGAAATCAAGGAGAACGGCAACATAATTCTCTTTATTGATGAGGTTCACAGCCTTGTCGGCACAGGTGACAACGAGGGTACAATGAATGCCGCAAATATCCTCAAACCGGCTCTTTCAAGGGGCGAAGTTCAGGTTATCGGTGCTACAACATTCAACGAATACAGAAAATATATCGAAAAGGATTCTGCTCTTGAAAGAAGATTTCAGCCCGTAAAGGTCGGCGAGCCTACAATTGCTCAGTCAATTGATGTTATCGCAGGCGTAAAAGGCTATTATGAGGCACATCACCGTGTAATTGTTGACGATGATATCGTTCGCAAGACGGTTATCCTTTCCGAAAGATACATAACAGACCGTTTTCTTCCCGACAAAGCAATCGATCTTCTTGATGAAAGCTGTGCCTGTGCTGCTCTCCGCAATAAAAGCATGGAGCGTCACGATAAGCTTGAGGACGAAAGACAGAAGCTTCTTGTCAGAAAGGACGCTCTTACAAATGCCGATGAGGTAAACTATGAACAGCTTGCCGAGGTCAACACAAGCCTTGCAAGAATTGACAGCGACCTTAAAGAAATTGACCCCGAAACTCTCGTTTCAAAGGTTACAGAGGAGGATATCGCCAAGGTAATTGAACTCTGGACAGGCATCCCCGCATCAAGAATCAAGGAAAACGAGCTTTCAAAGCTTGCCGACCTTGAGAACGAGCTTAAAAAGAAAATTATCGGTCAGGACGAGGCTGTAAAGGCTCTTGCGTCTGCAATCAGAAGAAGCAGAGTTCAGATTTCACCTCGCCGCAGACCTGCATCGTTCATCTTTGTAGGTCCTACAGGTGTCGGTAAAACAGAGCTTGTAAAGGTTCTCAGCAAGGAACTTTTCGATACTCCCGAAACTCTTATCAGACTTGATATGAGTGAATTTATGGAGAAACATTCGGTTTCTAAAATTATCGGTTCACCGCCCGGATATGTCGGTTACGATGAGGCAGGACAGGTAACGGAGAAAGTTCGCCGCAGACCTTATTCTGTTCTCCTCTTTGATGAAATCGAAAAGGCTCATCCCGATGTTCTCAATATTTTGCTCCAAATTCTTGACGAGGGCAGAGTTACAGACGCTCACGGCAGGACAGTAAACTTTGAAAATACTGTTATCATTATGACATCAAATGCCGGTTCTGCATCAAAGGACAGCGCATTAGGCTTTGGTAAGACTGAAGAAGATGCCTCAAAAGAAAAGGTTATGAAGGCACTTTCCGAGTTCCTCCGTCCCGAATTTATCGCAAGAGTTGACGAGGTTATCGTATTCAACAGCCTTAAAAAGGACGATTTTGTTAAGATTGCAGACCTTATGCTCTCTGAGTATGTACCGACTCTCGAGGAAAAACACATCAAATTCACATTTGACGAAAAGGTTTGTCAGCTCCTTGCAGAAAAGTCATGCAACGGTGCAAGCGGTGCTCGTGACCTCAGAAACACAATTCGCAGAGAGGTTGAGGAGAAAATTGCAAACGCAATGATTGAGGCAGGTGCAGGCGGTGTTACTGCAATGCACCTTACAGCCGAAAACGGTGAGCCTGTTCTTCAGTCAATCTGATTTTTACGGTAAAAGTTAACACATAAAAATTCCGTATATCGGGCAGTCATCACGATTGCCCGATTTTTGTATGCAACATAATTCTATTAATGAATAATCCCGCACGGCGAGCCGCCGTAACCAATTCGTGTAGATAGTTTGTAATATCAAAAAACATATTCCATCATTACTTTCGGGAGTCCAAAGTACGCTCATACGGTTGGATTACACAGACAATTGCAATGTTACGCTCGGGCATAATTTGTTTTGCATTATACAAACTGTCTACACGAGAGAAAAAAACACGAGAGAAAAAACACAAGAGAAAAAACGGCTGTGTAGCATAATGTACACAGCGTCTTTTGAAAATAAAATGAAAGAAAGATTAACCTTTTACAGCACCTGAAACAACACCCTCGATGATGTATTTCTGGCAGGCAAAGTAGAAAATAATAATCGGAACGATGCTCAGAACGATAAGCGCCATAATAGCACTTGTGTCCGTATGACCGTAACTGCCGTTAAGATACTGAATGTGAATCGGAATAGTTTTGTAATCCATATCAAGAATAAGATAGGGGAGAAGGTAGTCGTTCCAAATCCACATTGTTTCAAGTATTGCAACCGAAATAAAAGTAGGTTTCATAATCGGAAGAACAATACCGAAGAATGTTCTCAAAGGACCTGCTCCGTCAACATCGGCGGCTTCCTCAATTTCAACAGGAATTGATTTAACAAATCCCGAGAACATAAATACCGCAAGTCCTGCTCCGAATCCGAGGTATATAATCAAAATACCCCACGGAGTTGTAAGCTTGAGACTGTCGGCTGTCTTTGAGAGGGTAAACATTACCATCTGGAAAGGAATAACCATTGAGAAAATGCAGAAATAGTAGATGATTTTGCATATACGAGAATTTGAACGCTGCAAGTACCACGCACACATTGATGTGCAGAAAAGAATAAGCACAACACCGCCGATTGTAATGAAGAAGCTCCATACAATTGACTTCCAGAACGGATAGTTGCCGTGGAACATACCTGTCATATAGCTTTGAAAGCCCTGAAAACTGTCTGCATTCGGAAATTCAAAGATTGCACGGCTGATTGCCGCATTGCTCTTAAAGGAGTTCATCAGTACAATGAAAACGGGAGCAACATAGAATACTGACACAATAGAGAAGAGAATTGTTAAGATTTTCATTCCTACGGTTTGTTTTTTCTTTACAGGCCTATCCTTAGCCTTTGCTGCAACTTTTGCCATTACTGCTGAACCTCCTTTCTTCTTGTGAAGTAAAGCTGAATAAGGGCAATGATAACAACAATTACGAAGAAGATAACGCCCTCAGCCTGACCTACGCCACGAGAATTCTGGTTTGCATAGAATGTATTGTAAATATTGAGAGCCATCATTTCCGTCTGATAAACCATTGTACCGCTTCCCTGTGATACAATACCCGGAGCACCGCCTGTGAGGGCAAGGTTCTGGTCGAACAGCTTAAATGAGTTTGTAAGTGTAAGGAATGTGCAGATTGTGATGGAAGGCATCATCATCGGCAATGTTACATTTGTAAGCAACTGTTTTTTGCCTGCACCGTCAATTTTAGCCGCCTCATAAAGATCATGAGGTACGCTCTGGAAACCGGCAATGTAAATAATCATCATATAGCCTGCCTGTTGCCAGCACATAAGAATTACAAGTCCCCAGAAACCGTAGTTTGCGTTAAGCGCAAGGTTTGTTCCGTAATACTGAAGAATACCGTTAAAAATGTACTGCCAGATGTAGCCGAGAATGATACCGCCTACAAGGTTAGGAACAAAGAAAACAGTTCTGAATACATTTGAACCCCTGATTCCGAGCGTGAGTGCATATGCCACAAAAAACGCAATGAGGTTAATGAGTATAACTGATACTATAACAAACAGTACCGTAAACCAGAATGAATGTAAAAAGCCCTCATTCTGAAAGGCCTTGACATAGTTTCCGAACCCAATGAATACTGCGTCGCTTGTTGTTCTGAATTTACAGAATGAAAGGTAAATGCCGTTAAAGAACGGATATACAAAACCTATAAGGAAAGCAGCAAGAGTAGGAAGAACAAATATAAGAAAATAAATTTTTCTTTTAGGTTTTCTAAACATAATATTTTGCCTTTCCGTTCATAAGAAAGGGGGGCGGAATGCCGCCCCCCTACCGAACCTGTTAAATTAAAACAGAAATTTTACAATCAGCCGTTAGCCTTTGCATATTCTGTTTTCCAACCCTGTACAAATGCAGTCTTAACAGCGTCCCAGTCGCCTGTACCTGCTGCATACTGTGTAAGAGCTGTGCCAACACCGTTTTTCCAATCTTCACTTGGCATTGTTGTGAAGTTCCAGCTTACCGGAGTTTTGCCTGCTGCTGTGAGCTCGTTATCAATCTTAACAAATACATTGGTTGCTTCCTTAGCATTCTTGAAAGGAATTACAAATCCCATATCGTCAGCAAGAGCAGATGTACCTGTTTTGTTTGTTACACACCAGTTCAAGAATTCAAGAGTAGCTGCCTGATCGTCAGCACTTGCCTTGTTGTTTACACACCAGTAGTTCTCTGAACCTGTGCAAAGACCTGATTAGCTTCATCGCCTACGCCGATGTAAATCGGGAGCATGCCGAGTTCGTCGTCCTTCATACCTGCCTTGTAACTGTTGAATATTCCCAGCTACCGTTCTGGAAGAATACTGCTTCGCCTGATGTGAACTCAGTTTCAGCGTCTGTACTTCTTGCTTGCGAGGTCTGCAGGATCACATGTTGAATCTGTGATGTAGAGATCCCAGATGTTCTTATAGTTTTCAAGGTATTTACCCTCGATAGCGTCTGTTGATTTGATGCCCTTATCCTTGTACTCAAAGTAGATAGGAAGGTTAGCAAGGTGAGTTTTGAATCTCCAGTCAGATGAAGAATCCATACCTGCTGATGTGAACGCACCCTTAACGCCGAGCTTATCCTTATTCTTCTGGATTTCATCGGCAACAGTCTTTAACTTCTCAAAGCTGTTGATGTCCTCAATCTTCTTAACCGAAGCAAAGTCAGAATCGCAATACTTCTGGAGAAGAGTCTTGTTGTAGATAATGCCGTATGTTTCAATTACATAAGCAATACCGTAAACCTTGCCGTCTTCTTCAAGCGCATAATCCTTTGAAGTAAGCTGATTGTAAATTTCTGATGAACTGAGGTCTGCACAATAGTCTTTCCAGTTTGCAAGACCTACAGGACCGTTAACCTGGAAGAGTGTAGGAGCGTTGTCCTTGTCCATCTCTGCTGTAAGTGTTGACTCATAAGTACCCTCGGCAGCTGTCTTAACAGTTACCTCAACACCTGTTTCGTCCGTGTACTTCTTAGCAAGAGCCTGCCAATCCTTGTCCTGCTCAGGCTTAAAGTTAAGATAGTAACTTACCGTTTTTGCGTTTGCCTGCTGCACTTGAATCATCTTTTGATGAACCTGATGATGAAGAACCGCCGCAGCCTGCAAGAGCAGTAGCAGTCATCATACCTGCAACTGCAAGAGCTGCAGCTCTTTTGATTGTTGATTTTTTCATAGCTTTCACCTTAATTAAAAATATTTATCCGCTAAACCCGGATATTGGCGAGAGAACAACATTCTGTGTTCTCTCTATTGCAACAATCATAACACACTATTTATGAAAATACAATAGATTTTTTTAAAAATTTTCTCTGTGATTAGTCAAAACGAAGGTATTAACCAAATGTAATCAAAATCAAACAAAAAACAACCGCATATTATCTGAGTTTTGTGACTTATTTGTCAAATAAGAAATATTAAAGCAACATTAAAGTTACAATATTGTAACCTGTCAAATATGGTCATTCTATTGAAAATGACAAGCGTTTTGTGCTAAGATTATGTCAAATTTGTTTTTTAAGAAGGTTAATTTAGCAATTATGAAAAATTTCAATCAATCATCCCTTGCACGATTTTTCACCCGATTTCCTAAGCTGTTATTTGCGGGATTGATGTACTCAATTCCGTTTGCCGTATTTTCCGGAATATTCATTCTCATAAGCTTTCTGTCCGGATTCAACAATGTAATATTATGGAGCTTGGGTATAATTCCCGCAATGCCGTTCTATTCCGGACTTGTAATGGTAATCCGCAAAATTTCGGTTGAAAAAGAGGATGTAAATGTTTTCAAAACTTTTGTACAGGCATTTCGTGAAAATCTGAAAAAATCAATTTTCAACGGATTTGTCGCTTACCTTATAGTAGCATGTTCTTTTTTTGCAATTCTCTATTACGGAACACTTGCTCAGACAGACATCGTTTACGGCTCTGTCTTTACAATATATATAGTGTTCTCAATTGCAATGCTGATTATGCTGTTCTATGTACCCTTGCTAACAATTACCTATGACCTCAGACTCCGTGACATTTATAAAAATTCACTCCTGTTGATTTTCGGTAAAATTCTCAGAAATATTGTAGCACTTGTGCTTGTCGTAATAGTTTCATGCGCAGTATTCCTCGCAGTAATCTATGCAAAGGGCGCAATGCTTGTTGTTGCAGTTGCTCTCTCGGTAATTTTCTACCCCATGATTGCAACCTATATAATAGTATCCGTAATCGCAAAAGGCGTGCAGGAGTCTGTCGGTTATTTTACAGGTGATAATGTGCAGTATGTCCTTACGGAAGAAGAAGTTCAGCGTGAAACCGAAGCAGTCGAAAACGCAAACTCCGATGATGACTACATCTTCGTCAACGGCAGAATGATTAAAAATCCGGCTAAAACGAATACGAAAGAGTAATTTTTAAAGCACTTTGCAAAATGCAGGGTGCTTTTAGTTTTATATGCATAATGTGTTAGGTATATATGTGTGATTGATGTGATTGCTGCTTTTGACTGACATTTGACTAATATTTAAGCAATATTATGCGATATTTCGCAATATTTTACGGTAAAAATAAACAAATAAAAACCGCACCAAAGAGCCTGAAAACGGCTTTCTGATGCGGTTTTTGTTATGGAGCTGAAGAAGGGACTTGAACCCTCGACCTACTGATTACGAATCAGTTGCGCTACCAACTGCGCTACTCCAGCATTTAATTTTTCGGTTGTTTGGCTGAATAAAGCAAAAAATACAGAACGCAGAAATTGCATAAAAACATACGCATTGACTTCCGCTACATGATTATACATCAAAAATTTAAAGATTTCAATACCAAATTTGAAAAAGAGGTTTACAAAAACCGGAAGAGAGGCATAAAAGTTTTACGAATCAATAATAATAGATGCAGATATAATTCATCAAAAAATTATTTATGAATACAAAATAATGCACAAAAATCATGCTGATTTTTGTTTAGTGAAGTGTTATCACATTTGTGGAATATTTTATTTAAAAGTATTATAATTGAATCGCAGTGTGCAAAGCGGAAATACTTTTATGTGATAGGATGTGCAGAAGATGCCCAAAAGAAAGTGCAGTAATATCGACGCTTCGGTAGGACTCAGAATGCGTTATTACAGAATTCAGTGCGGACTTACCCAACAGCAGGTTGCGGACGCATTAAAGATAAACAGAACAACTTATACAAAATATGAAACGGGAGTTTCCGAACCAAGCCACGAGCTTCTCGGAAAAATCGTTAAAATGTTCGGTATCGATTATAACGCAATTCTTGACAACAGAGATTATTTTGAAAGAAGAGTTGCCGACGGTGACATGACACTCAATGTACTGACTCTTTCCGAAAGAGCAATCATTGCAAGATATCGCTCGATGTCTAAAGAAGATCAGAAGAAAATTTGTGAATATATAGATATGCTCTACAATGAAAAAGCAAAGAAGATTTTGTAAAAAACACTTTACTTTTGACTTTGATTGTGATAATATAAAACAGATGACCGTGTCTCGGAACAGGGAATATGCCGTTTGTCGGATTTTCACAGCCCTGCCCTGAGATGTTGGCGACTATTTTTGAAAGGTGGAATTTTTAATGCTTAAAGAAGAAAAGCAGGCTATCATGGCTGAGTACGCAACTCACGAAGGCGACACAGGTTCTCCGGAGGTTCAGATTGCTCTTCTCACAAAGAGAATCAATGACCTTACCGAGCACCTCAAGGTTCACAAGAAGGATCACCACAGCAGAAGAGGTCTTCTCAAGATGGTTGGTCAGAGAAGAAGCCTTCTCGCTTACCTCACAAAGGTAGACATTGAGAGATATCGTTCTATCATTGCAAGACTCGGTATCCGTAAGTAATTTTTTAAGTACACAAGGGCAAGCGAAAGCTTGCCCTAAATTCGATTTTCTGCGGGATTTTTATTTGCTGTTTTTTAGCGGTAAAACGATTAAATAATATATGCTTTTGTGTGTTTGTCAGTTTTGTTTAATGGTTTTATTGCTAAATCGGCGTAAAATCCCGTTTGAATAAATTTGAACTTTATTTAAAATGTGAAACTTATGTTTCGGAAAGGATTTACTAAAATGAATCGACTTATGACATTCGACACGA
>ENA-OQCP01000502-OQCP01000502.1-human-gut-metagenome-genome-assembly--contig:-NODE-502-length-17421-cov-1.535388_pt1 | contig 17421 bp, 31 predicted proteins | sample MGYA00242760_ERZ504583 | MGnify/ENA primary metagenome ERZ504583 (study PRJEB26092, sample SAMD00036308) | human gut metagenome | host: Homo sapiens | study: EMG produced TPA metagenomics assembly of...
TGCAAACTGGCACGCCGAGCACTGTCGCGAAGTAGCTCAGCTCGAAGTCTGGCACAACGCGGTCGCCGGTTTCGATCCGGCTCACTGCTTTCTGGTTCAGATTCAGCCAGCCAGTTGTAGCTTGGCGGCGAGCTGTTCCTGAGATATTCCCGCCTTTTCTCGGAGGGCCCGGATCGCAGGGCCGGAGGCGTTGCACGTTCCGTTCGTGTGCTTGTAGAGTTTCAAACTTTCACCCTCCTTTATCCCAAACATGACTGATAGCTTCTTGACTTTACCATGGCCGGGCGCCTATAATTATCCCAAACATGACTAAAAGCGAATAAACGCAAAAAGAAATAGGAGGGCATGGCATGGTTGGAAAGAAGGGCCCGTTCGGCGGGTTTTGTAATTATGGAATTTTTGGGATCTGGGGAAAAGATCCAGAGACAGGAAAGAAAAAGTACAAAAGGTGGACGCCGTTTCGGAAGCGGCAGCAGTAGAGAAGGCGGCAGCTCTTGGCTGCGTGGATCCGCAGAGCGTCGAGGTGATCCCGTTTCTCCCGCCGTCTGAAAAACAGCAACGGTACGCCGCAGATCTTGGCGTTCGTCTGCCAGAAGGCTGCACGGTTGTGGACGCCACCGCGTTGCTCAGCAGGGCGGAGAATGGAAGCGATCAGGATCCCGCTCCCGGTCTTGTGGAGTATGCTCAGAGCTGCGGTGTTTGCTTTTCTACACTGGCTGGAGAGGGTGGTCTGCTCGATTGTATGGTTTGCCAACTTCCGATCAGGGAGAAGGCGATCCTTTTCGCTCATGCGGTTGCTGCCAGTGCGGCCGGTTCCGGTTTGGCGGATCCTCGAAAAACTCCGCAGTATTTGAAGTTTTGCCAGTTTGCCGATCAGGTGGCGGCGGATCCTGCTCTTGCGAAGTCGGTAGAGGGCCGCGATCGCTACGACTTCCAGAAGCCAAACACGAGATCGAAGGCATACAAGGTGGCGCTGGCCTGCTTATAAAAATAGCCCGGTAGGAGATAACACTCCCGCCGGGCTTCTTTATGTCCTGAACGTGTCAGGGGCTTATTCTGTTTTAGTTTCAGCGGCCGGAGCTTCGGCTGCGAGCTGCTGCACCGCAGTAGTGGCGATCGTTGCCGCTACGCTGGCTGCGGTTGTTGCTGCGTCGGTCGTTGCTGCCTTGATCTGAGACTCACTGGCGGCCTTTGTTTCTCTGCATACCTGCTCGATCTTTGTTTCGAGCCATGCGTCGAAGTCACCGTAAATCTCGCGAAGGGCGGCCACGGTTGTGTCGCCGAGGATCTCCAGTGTCTTGTTTTTGGACTTCTCGAAGGCTTCGAGCTGCTTCTCTTTAGTAATTTGCCATCGGCTTTCAATGAGTCCGCGAACGTCTGGGCTGTGTAGGCTACGGCCTGAGCTACGGCGTCCACCGCCATGTTCATGTACTTGGTGGCTGTCTCATTGTCCAGATCTTTCTCGATCTGGGCTGTCTGGCGTTTGAGCAGCGCCACGAGGTAGGCGCCACCGGCAGTAATGAGCAGGCAGAGGATCGGCGTTGCTGCGTTGATGATCTGAGTCATAGTTTCGTTCATGGTGTTGATTCTCCTTTCTGTTTTCTCCCGGATAATACGGGCAGTTTTTACAGTCTGCTGCGTCGCATGGTGAGCCGTCCCACTCCACAAGGGAACGGATCCAGATCACATGGACGGCCACGGCCACGATCAGCAGCAGGAAATTGGCGGCCGCGCTCATTTTGAGACGTTGGCCGCGTTTACCCAGCCGTAGACGCTGGACTGGTCGTCAGTGTGTACGATATGGTACGGGTGCTTTGCTCCCTTCACAATTCTGGTGACTTTGGCCGGGCCAGCCTTCGGAGTTCCGGCAGCAGTTGAAGCTGCAGCACTTCCGTAGTGAGGGCCGCCTGAGAACTGAACCACGTCGCCGACTTTAATCTCGGAGTTTGCGGATCCGGCAGCGCTTCCGCCGTTGGTTGTCACTATTGCGTCGAAGCCCTTCGCTTTCAGCTTTGCGACTTCGGCGTTGGCGTTTTCTTTCTTGGAGTAGGCTCCAGTCTGCACCTTGTAGAAGCCGCCGGACTGTTTGAGAATAGCGTCAAAACCGGCAGCTTTCACCTTTTTGAGCTGAGCGTCAGCGTTTGCCTTCTGCTTATAGGCTCCGGTCTGGACGTAGTATTTCACGCCGGAACCGCCGGACAGGGTATTATTTCCGCCGGAGTTGCCGGAGTCAGCAGAGCCGAGCAGTGCGTTGATTCTGTCGGCGAGCTCCCCATATCTGGAATAAAGCCAGTCGCCGGGGCACGATTTATTCGCGAACCAGCGGTGCGCGGTGAGGACGATCTCGTTCGCCTTCGGCTCGTATGCGAGAGCCTTCTCCTTGCTGCCGAGCCAGAGCACCTTTGTTTTTCCGTTTCTCTTGCAGATGTCAGCGCAGAGCTTGATCAGTTTCTCGTAAACTGCGGATTCCATGGCGTATGGTTCGGCCTTATCGCTGGCGCACTCGATCGTGATCGCTCGCTGGTCGTTTGCGTTGCTGGAGCTACACCAGCTCCGGTTGCACTCGTCCACGATCAGGCAGACGCGGCCGTCGTACCCGATCCCGTAGTTGCAGCTTGCGTTCCTGCCTTTAGGGAAGCAGGCGCCGATCGTTTCGGCAGATAACTGACCGACTACGCAGTGTGGTGTCAGGCGGTCGATCGAGTGGGTTCTCTTTCCACTGTGGTTAGGGCTGTAAACTGTGCAGTCCACTAATGAACTATTGCTCATGGTTTTACCTCCTTGTGTGTCGTTGGTTGTCTTGGTTGCGTATTTATTGAAGTAGGTCTGCCCGTAGCTGGCCCGCTTTGTCTGGACGCTGGCGCTCTGATCCTTTGGCTGTTCATATTTGAGTAGCACGGCGTCGGAAGCCTGTCTCACGCTGGTGGCTTTTTTCAGTACGGCCAGCACCGTTGCGTAGCTTTCGGCGAGTTCTTTCCAGAGGAAGCCGAGCTGAGTTTCCAGATCTCCGATCGAGGCACCGGTAGCCTTGACATAATTCAGGAGTGCCTCCTTGCGGCTCCAGAATGTCCACTGTGCGAGGCCGTAGCCTGCGGAGTCATGCACGAAGCCGGTATACTTTCCGGAGTCCACCGCGTCGGTGTAGTCGTCGTCCGTATAGCCGAGTTTTTTCTCGTAGGTGTTCTGGAGGTTGTGAGGGTTGAGCCCGCTCTCCGCGAACAGGTTCCCCATGAGTCCGGCGGCCCCGTATGAGTTCAGGCCCTTGCCGGTGAGGAAATTCCAGATCTTTTCCTCGTTGTTTTTTCCAGTGAGTGACATGTCCCACCTCCTTAGAAGTCGTTGAAGTTTCCTGCCTCTGGCTGCACGCCGTTGGCGTTCATCAATTTGATTTTGTTTTCAGCCTTGGCCTTCGTGTAGTAAAAACCGGTCGCGCTCGCCATTTCAGCGAACACGGCCGGGATCAGGTAGGCGAGGGCTGAGGTGTCCATGGTGGAGTAAATGATCCAGCAGGAAAAGACGGTGATCGAGATCGTCACGATCGAAACGCCGCAGAAAATAATTTTTGAAAATTCCACCTTTTTACTTGTGGCTGCGGCCTCTCTCATTCGTTTGATCTGCTTCCGGAGCCGACGGTTTTCGGCTGTCAGTTCTCGGATCCGTTCCTCTGGATCTGTTTCGGTTTCTACCGGTTCCAGTGTTTCCTCAGTCATGGTGTCACCTCCTTAGCTTTCATAAATAGATTCGATCCCCTGCCTTGTCAGGAAGTCCTTCTGCTCATGTTTGACCTTGGCGGCATAGTCGAGGGCCGCGTGCATATCACCGTTGCAGTGGGCGTCCGGGATCCGCTGCACGGCTCTGGCTGTGGCTTCTCCGAGGGCGATCGCGGCGTTCACTCCCTGCACTAAAAAAAGCTCCTGTTGTTCGTGGAGCTTTTCGCGCTTGTCCTGAGCTTCTCGTCGCTGTTTTTCTTCTTCCTCCAGTTTCTTGCTCTGTTTCTGGATTTTCTGCTCGATACACCAGAAGCAGAACCCAGTGATCGCCGAAGGAAGGCAGGCGATCAAAACTGATTCAATTCCCATTGTGTCACCTCCTGCGGCAGCTCTATGTCTGCCATTTCTTTGCGTTTGAAATAATATTTTTCTCGATCCATTTCTGGAGCCCGTGAGTGAGCAGTGCTCATAAGTCCGAAGTAGCTCTGCATGGTCGCGTCTACCGCGTCGAAGTCGATCAGCCCGGCCTCGTACTCTTTCGCTATGTAGCGCATACGTGCCTTCATTTTCTTGACCGACTGAGCTGTCGGTTTGCGGTACCCCGGATAGATTCGGCAGCCCACGAAGGTGATCCCGTGCTTGACGAGTCCGATCGTGGTTTGCTGTTCAATTCGAGGTGCAGGACTTCGTTCAGATACTTCTCGATCGCAGCTCTCCACCGGTTCAGTGTGGCCGCGTCAGGATAGAGCAGCGCCATGTCGTCCATGTATCTGTCGTAAAAATGGGCTTTCAGCTCGTGCTTGATATACTGATCCAGCTCATTGAGGCAGACGTTCGCGAGTAGCTGGCTCGTTAGGTTTCCGATCGGCATACCTACCTCGAACAGTCTTTCAGACGGTGGGATCTCGTCGGCGGACTTTCCCGGAGGCAGTCCGAAGGGCGTATGGTCGCAATTTATAATCGTTTCCATAAGCCAGAGGTAGCCGTCCTCGTTCGGGAACTTCCGGCGGAGTATGTCGAGCAGTACCCTGTGATCCACCCGGTAAAAATACTTTGATACGTCCAGTTTCAGGTAGTACCATTTGCCCGGCTTTCGATCCACGAGCGTGCACCAGTATTGAAGCCGGTCGCTGCTCTGGTGGTTCCTTTTCCCACCCTGCACCCGTAGCTGTGGTATATCATGCCATTGTCGAGGTACTGGTTTGTCTGGAGATAGATCGCCCACTGCACGACACGATCCCGGAAGCCAGAGCCATGACGAGCCGTTTCTTCGGTTCATGGACGTAGAACTGCCGGTACCGGCCCACTTTGTAGGTGTGCCAGATCAAGTCGTTTTGTATGCTGATCAGGTTTTCCTCCAGATTCGCCGCGAAGGCGGTCACGTCGTTGCGGTACCACTTCTCGCTTGCTGCCTCGTGGTATGCGTCCAGAAGATTCTCCCACGAGTATATTCTCTCCAGAAGGGAGGGCTGGTTTCTTGGATCCATGTCCTCGTTCCTCCTTGTGTTGTCATAATAATGGCCCGCGTGTGACAATCCTTGGCGAGATCTTTCCGCTATGGCAGCCACGCCATAGGATCCGGATCTGCCTTCTGTCCGCATAGCAGACAACGGCCAGCCTGCGCGGTTTGCTCGGTGTCCCCGGCGGCCTCCACCGGCAGAGCAGCACGAGCGTGTATCTTTGGCCTTGTCGGCCGGGAAATGCATCCCTTTTGCCTTGGTGTTTCTGCTGAGCTTGGCCCTCAGAAATAACAATAAGGCAAGAGCGGCACGGAAGCCGATGTTCGTGTTCGCATTGCTGCGGGAGTTGTTGCCGTTGAGGTAGAACACACCAGCGTTCGCACCGTTGTTCCAGTTGCCCCGCGATACACGCAGCGCCTCCTTTTTCTCGACACATTCCCCACGGGTTTACTCGTTCGACTTTTGCCAGCCGCCGAGCATACGCCCGATTTCGTTCAGCTCTTTGCTCCATACGTCATGGAGTCCCGGAGAGATCAGGCGATCCTCCGGAGAAACTGCTGTGTCTACGAGAGAGCGCAGCACGTCCAGCTTCGTGTCCATTTTGTGTTGTAATTCTGTTCGGCGTTGGCCTCTGGCCCGGTTCGCTTCAATGCAGAGCTCCAGCATATCCATGAACGCGGCCGTCATGTGTTTGCGATACTCGAATTTTTCAGGCTTTCTCATGTTTGTGGTGCGCTCGTTCACCCGGATCATGCTCCGGACGATACGCTGCCGCAGTTGCAAGTTGTCCATGTTGTTACTCCTTAAAAGGGTAGAGGGTGGCTTGGTGTGCCACCCTCATGCCAGATTTTCAGATTGCCAGATTACCGGATTTCCGGGATATAAGCGGCACGGAAGCCGACGAACGTGCCGCATAGCTGCGGGAGTTGGGGCCGTTGAGGTAGAGCACACCAGCGTACGCACCGCTGATCCAGTTGCCCCCGCGATACACGCAGCGCTCGGCTACGCCGTTATTCCACCACATGTAGTCGCCCTCGTATACGTCAGTAGTGACGTCGGAGTCCGGGAGAAGGGCGAGAGCGCGCAGCATAACCTTGGCAGCGTCTCCGATCGAGCTGTCAGCAGTAGCCTGATAAAAGGCGCAGCTTCGGCTTTCATCTTTTGCGTTGGTGATCGAAGTAGAGTACGTCCACTTGTTGTTCACATAGTCCAGTTTTACGGTTTTACCGGAAACATGGGCGGAGCTGTCGGTCGTCTTGCTCTCAGGATCTACAAGGGCGCCGTCTGCGGCGTTGATGGCCTTCCAGCATGTGCTCGTTGCGTTCTGAGGGTTGTCCGGATCGGCTGCGTCGTTGTTTGCAAGAATCTGAAGCTCGCCCCAAACAAGGCGGATTCCTCCCTGCCATTCCCACACGTTGCCGTTCATATCCCAGATACCAGCCATGGTCTTGTCGTGGCTCCATGAGATCGGCCGGTGCCAGTTGCAACTCTCGCGATCTTGTTGCTTTCGTAGTAGCTCGGCGCGGCTTTGTAATTGCTTTCGCGGCTGTCTTTGCCGTAGTTGTTGTTACCATACGGGAGGAAACCGTTCTTCTTGCACCAGAGAGCGATCGCGGCCCATTCTGCGTTAGTGCTCAGGTGCCAGCCTGCGCCCTTGGCCTCGCAGCGTGCGCGTGCGGTGTCGAAGTTGATATTTGCGGTCGGATCTTCGCCCGGCAGGCTGTACGCTACGGAGTTGTAAACCTTGGCCTGATACTTGCCGTAGTAAAAGCCGGGGATTTCCACGCCGTTGACGATAAAGGCCGGGTGGGTGCTGTCATTTCCGCCGGTGAGCACGTCCGAGTTCTTAAACTTCGGGATATACACCAGAACGGAAGGGAGGTCGGTGTCGTCTGTCTTGACGACGTTGTTCGGGCAGATTATTTTTACTGCCAGATTGGTGAGGTCAAAATTTGCCATTTTCTTGTGCTCCTTTCTGCTTATTCAATGCTCCAGAGGATCAGCTTCACCTCTGCCATGTCGAGCGGGTTCTTTGTGCGCTCTACGGTCTGGCGGTTGGTATCGCCGGACTCGTCGGCGCCTTCCTGCGGTTCGATCGGTGTCTCGGTATAGATTGCGGCCGGGATCTCGATCTGGGCCACATAGCGGCCGCCGGGCTGGGTGCCGAGCATGAGATCACCGCCGCGATCCATGCACACGTCGAGGGTGCGGGCCTCGTCGCCCTGATACTTGGTAACCTTGACGCTGAGCGCGTCGTCGTCGAAGCTGAGACGGTAGCCGTCCTGCTCCCACTGGATCTTTTCGCCGGTGTTCTTCTCGATCACCTGCACGTCGTTGATTTTTGCCATGGTTTATTTACCTCCTTTGATTCTTAAAATAAGGGTGGCGCTCTCGGCGCTTCCGTCGTACTTGACCTTGAAGCCGTTGAGCTGCTTGTCGTAGATCTGGATCTCGCCGACATTTCCGGTGTGGGCCTGAATATCCACGTCCACGGTGTAGTCTGTGTTGTCGCGAGTGATTGCAAGGCTCACGGTCTTGGTGGAGTTGTTGAACGGATAGCTCGCCGTGTTTTTCAGTTCTACGACGTGGCGCTCGATCTCTGTCTGAGACTGGAGCTCTCCGGCTGCGATCAGGAGCATGGCAGCGGCCACGCTGGCGTCTACGATCCCGCTCTCCATGTTGTTGAAGTGGGCGGCGCTCTGATCGGTTCCGGCCTGAATGACCTCGCCGCTATCGACGTCTACCACCTTGTCGAGCCATTTTGTTGCGTTATACATGTGTCTGCTTCCTCCTTCCTTTATGCTGTGACTTCATAGATCGGATCGTGATCTTGATCATGGTTCCCTGTCCGGCCACTTTTGTTGATAGTTCTCTGCTGGTATGCTGCCTGCTCCCCGTAGGTGTCGATCAGACGGGAGGCGTTGATCGTGCAGGCGATAGAGTCCAGCGTAGGGAACGTCGCCATAACTACTACGTTTTCGCCTTCGATCTTTTTCTGATTGATCGTTCCGCGGTGCCATGTGCCGTTTGTCTGAGCCTCGACATAGGCGAGAGAGCGGAGCCACTGCTGCCGCCTTCGTCCCATGTAGGCTTCGCCGAAGTATGCCATTTTGTGCCCTCCTTTCGGTTTATTCCCCGCAGCGCTTAGTTCCGCATTTTACGAACGGATAGCAGAACAGGGCCGCCTTTTCATTCGTGGCTGCTGCGCGTTTTATAACTGAGCCCAACGTCCCCGGCCGTGGAGTTATTCCACATTCAGGTAGTTGTAGCGGAACGCCTCGGTGTCAGGCTCGGTTGCAGCCGCCTGCTTTATGACGGCGCCGAGTGTTCCGGGCTGCGGATATGTTCCGCAGGTTGTCGTTCCGGCGTGAGTGTAGCCGTATAGATACGGCTTCGCTTCCGGATCCGTTTCAATGCTCGGCTTTATCACGAAGCCGATCGTGGCCGTTCGCGGGTTGGTACCGCATTTCACAAAATCATAACGGTGCAGCTCCGTGTTCAGCGCACACTCAATACCGGGATCCGGCCCCTGCTGCCAGTAATAGAAAACGCCCGCGATATGCGAGCGCACATTTTTGGCAGCCTGAACGGCGTCAACAAATTTATTAAAATTTTCGCCGTCGGTGTTCGCGTTTGTGGTTAGAGCCGCGAAGGTGTACGGGGAGTCGTCCATCTCGAACCACTCCATGACATAGCCCTCGCCGAAGTATGCACCGATCAGGCGCTCAACGGCCCACTTGGTACCGCGTTTTCTTTTGATCTGCTGCGCGAGCTTGATTGTGTTCCGCTTCTCTGTCAGGCTCATGCCTTCGGAGTCGTACCAGTCAATGTCCACTCCCACGCCATTTCGTTGCACTCCGCCTCTGTGAGTTCGTCCACCTTGTCCCATGTGCGGATTGTGGCCAGACGTTTGCCCGGCTCGCCTATGAGTTTGTTCACGGCCTTGCTGAGTGCGATCGCTGCCTCGTCGTCCTGCATGAAGGCGGGCAGCAGTTTTATAAAATCCATGTTTGACACTTTCATGCCGCCCATGCTGTCCACCTCCTTTATCCTTTGACGATATGCTTCACGGTCTTTTTACCGGAGAACTTGGCCACGGTCGTGCTGTTGAGCTCGGTGTATTCCGGTTTGATGATCTGCACGCGGGTGGCTCCGATTAGATCGTCGGCCCAGTCAGGGCAGAGGATCCGCTTCCGGAGCTCGTCTGGGTTTATGTCCTGATTCAGTGTGGAGCCCTGCCAGTTGATATACTGATCAATAGCCCCGCCGGATCCTTCCACGTTCTGCACTGCTTCTGACTCGTTCGCTTTAGTGGTGTAATAGGTGAGCTCTATGTCATACTCGTGAGTTTCCGGAGCTTCCACCGTTACCATGTCAGTGAGAGGGCGAACGTCGTCCGCAGAGCAGGCAGCCAGCACGTCGGCCAGCACTTCCTCGCTCGGAATCTGTCCTCCGGCGCAGATCGGCACTATCTTGACACGGCCGTACATATTACGGCCGATCTGGATCTTTACCGCCTCGGCTCCAGCGAGAGATCCGGAGAGTGAGAGAGTCAGAAGCTCGTCTGCATACTCGGCCGTATAGTCGGCCCCTGCTGTGGCTTCGGATCCGTCACTCAGGAAAACCACCAGAGTGTCCGGCAGGAGATTGGCGCCACCTTGGAAGGCGTGCCCGGCGTATGCTTTCAGAGTTCTGGTGATTGTTTCCTTTTCGGATTCCACCACCGCGTCCGTGACGAGAGAGTTCGCGGACAGCGCCCAGTATTTGTAGGCTTTGGCCGGACCTGCGGTGCTGAGTTTGTTCTCAGCCTCTCGGATTCTCTCACGGTACGGTTCGTCCTCCTCACGGTCGCCTCCGCCTTCTGTTATGGTCAGGTTTGTTACTCCGTCGAGCAGTGGAACGTCGGAGACGTCCACGATCTCGGAGATCTCGCCCTCGTCTATGTTGTTGTAGTCCGTGCCACCTTCCTCGGCGGTTGCTGCCACGTCCACATAGAGGCTACCTGCATAAAGCACGGCTGTGGTGTCTGTCAGGAAATAGTGAACGAAGTCACCAGTTACTCGAAGTCCGGCCGGTATAATGATATTAGAGCCCACCGCTTCGGTAACTGTGAACCGTAGGGTGGTAGTGGCATAGGTAGGATCGAGACGGATCACGTCTCTGTTTTCTCCCAGAGCGTCCAGAACAGTGCCCCTTGCATATCGGAGCATTTTCTGGCGGCAGGCGTCGTTTACTGTGTTGTAAACCGTGACGATCACCTTCGCCATGGTGTCGCCGAAGATTCGGCGCTCGTCACCGGGGTAGAGAGCTCGCCGACGCCGTTCTCTAATTCTTCCAGTATGTCGGTGTAGATTGTTTCGTCGGTTGTCTCTATGAATTTGAGCTCGCTCATGCGTCCTCGTCCTCCTTTCTTTGGATAATGTTCACGATCATGCCGAAGTCGCCAGAGAAGGCAGCCGCCGGATTTGAGGTGATACTGTCAGACTCCACGCGGGGCTCGAAGGTTTCCAGAACCACTCCGCGTCAGCCACGGCCTCGTCGGTCGCGTTCGGTTTGTCGATCAGAGTCCCGTCAACGCCGCGCACGCGATCGTATGCGACTTCACCGCGGACGATCCTCAGTAGATTGGCGGCGCACACTTCTGCTCCCGTTTCCGCTTGCTCTCATGGCGTCACCTCCTTATGCGAGAGTTACTTCGGACAGATACACCCAGCTATTGATCCCGTTAGGGTGGCCCAGTAGCACCTTGTTTTGGCTGCTCTTGATCTGGCTCACCCTATGCTTTCGTTGTTTTACCCAGTTTGGTATCTTCTGGCCGGTTGCGTACCTGCTGCCGGTCGGCTTCACATAGTCGCCGACTTTGATCGTTTTCTTTGTGGCCTTTTTGGCCGCTGTGTTGGTTGTTTTCTTGACGGACTTCGAGGCGGTGCTCGCTTTCACATTCAGCGCGGTGGTGCTTACCTTCACGCTGGTGGTGGCCGGATCGTATTCCTTGAATGTGAAGGAAAGAGTGGCCAGAAGCAGCCGCCCCTTGCCGTCCACCTTTGTGTTGCTTACCGCGACTTTTCGGAGCTGGAGCTTCGGCCCCAGCTTCTTGCCGCCGAGATAGAAATAATTCACTTTTGTGACGAGAGCCTTCCAGCTCTGGATCTCCGCCCATACGTCAACGCCTGCGCCTGAGTGCAGCACGGTGGTGAATGAGAGGGGGAAAAGCTCGGTGCCTCGTTCGTTAGTCGTCTTTTTGTCCTCGGTGCTGGTGTTTTCGTCGGCCACCTGCTCGTAGGAAAAGGCCAGCCCCTCCAGCGCGACGACTTGCTTTGATGATACGGCCCATTTTTTTGAGCCCCACTGTGCCATTGTTGGCATGGCTGTACCTCCTTAGTTTGGTTTTTTAGTGGATCCGCTGCCAGTTTCGACGCCTCCGTGGGTGTGCCCGCTCAGGCTTATGCCGCGAGCTGTGACGTCGCCCTTCGGCACGTTGATATTACCGGCCGAGAGGCTCGGCAGGTAGCACCCCCATTCACCGTCCGCCCGGCCCAGCAGCAGCCCGGTGGAGTCGTCAAACTCCACATAAACCACCGCCGTGCCTTTTGAGAGGTTTCCGGTGGATCCGCGGAGGTGCCACGGGATCGTGATCTTTGCGGTTGGCTTGGCTCCGGCGTCAGACGGTACAACGCGGGCCGTGTTTCCTGATATGCTGGCGATCGTGCCTTTATTGATGTTTCCCATTAGTAGCCCTCCAGAATGTGTCGGAAGTAGATCGTGGATTTATTTCCGACAAAATCATGCCGGACTTTATACACAAAAAACGGTACCGTCCACATGGTTGCCCTTGGTGTTGATAGTGTCAAAATGCTGGCGGCTGCATATCCGGTCATAAGTGACTTGGAAAAGTAGCCGGATCGGGCGAACTTATTCGCGTTCCGCAGCAGCCCCTTGGCGAAGCGTGCCGCCTCTGCATTGCTGGTTACCTGAATAGGCACCGCAGGGCGGAGCACTGAGCTGTTGGAGCTGTCGGCTATAAATTTTCCGGAGTAGCTTCCGCTTGCAATTTCGCAGGATCCGTACATTCCGCCCCGGTTGTCCTCATAGGAGAAAACGCCGTTTTCATCTACGGAGAGACTACCGGCTGGAGTCTGGCCCTCTATGTACTGCTCGTTATACGCCAGCAGCTTGCCGTCAAATATAAGCATTTGGCAGCCTTCCAGTGCGCAGAGCCGGTGAAATAGGGCGAAGTCTGTCTCGTTGTCCTGTTTGATATACGGGTAAACCTGATCCGTGCAGCCGTAGTTCTGGAATGTTAGCCCGTGATTTCCTGCGAACTCATTCGCCAGTTGCAAGAACCGGACGCCTCCCAGCTTTTACTCTTTTTTGTCTTGCCGCTTTTCGGCATGGACATGGCTCGGATCGTAAAAAGCCCGTTTTCTGGTTTCATGGAGTGCACGAACATTTTCCCGGTATCACTCGCGCCTTCTTTGAATTGCACGGTGTCACCTTCGGCCGGTTGCCACTTGCTCCATGTTCCCTTGGTGTCATTGAAGCGGATCACGAGGGTGTCGGCTTGCTTTTCTGCGAACATTTCGTGCACGCAGTAGTTCACCGACACGTCCCCGTATATATCCACCCCGTTGTAGTAGAGGTTCACGCGCTGTCGTCCTCGTCCTCAGAGTCCCGACGCCACGGCGGCAGAGTTTCCGGCGTCTCTGCACCTTCGACGATCGGCAGCCGGAGGGCCACGTTCGCGTCGAAGATCAGCACGTCCGCATAGTCGGGGTTAAATTCTGCGATATAGTGCGCCAGCATTTCCTCCCCGTACATTTCGAGGGCCAGCGCGTCGAAGGTGTCCCCTTCGCGTGTCGTGTAGTCTTTGTAGCCTGTTACTCTACGCATATTGAGCCACCTCCCGCATTTTTATAAATTCTTCCAGCCAGTCGAAGAACTCGGCCTCGTGGCTTTGAGCTTCGCCATGAAGTCGTCCGCGTCGTCGCCGGTTCCTTCTGTCTGGATCTGTGGGCTCCATGTGAAGCCGGAGAAGTCGTAGTAAACTACCACGCCGCCACTGTCTGCCAGACTTCCGAGAGAGAAGTCGTCCAGAGTCAGAAGCCTTCCGGCCGTGCTTGTGAGTCCTTCGCCAGAAGATCCGCCGGTTGTGCTTGCAGTGTTGAACACTGAGGTGATCATGGTTTCCAACTTATCCCAGAGGGTTGCAAGAGGAACCACCGCCTCGGCGCCAGCTTCACCACCAGCCAGAAGATTGTTACCTGCTGCGCCGAAAATAGTCGGGCGCGTCAGAATACCGCCGTCCTTGTACCATGAAATACCGAAGTGTGGTACGCTTGGCGGGTTGATCGAGAAGCTGCCGCTGATACTCACATGAGGGAGTTTCAGGTGTGGCAGGCTCCACGAGAAATTAAACTTTGATTTTAGGGCGCTGATCGCGTTTCCTACGGCGTCCCTTGCTGCCGACATTTTGCTGCTGATCGTCGAGTAAATACTGGAGAACTTACCCGACACTGTGCTGAGTGCGGAGCTGAGTCCCGAACTCATGGTGGAAGTGATTCCACTCATTAAGCTGGAAACGGTAGACTTTGCGCTGCTCAGTTTGCTGCTGATCGTGCTCCGGATGCTTTCCCATTGAGAGGAAGCGGTAGAGCTCACACTTGACCACGCAGAGCTTGCCACGCTGGTGATCGTACTCGTTGCCGAGCTTACGGCGGAACTGGCCGCCGAGATCTTGCTGCTCACTGTGGAGCTGATTGTGCTCCAGAGAGAGGAAGCCGTGGAGCTTACGCTTGACCATGCGGAGCTTGCCACGCTGGTGATCGTGCTCGTCGCGGTGCTTACTTTCTCCTTGGCTGCGTCGATTTTGGAACCGATCGTGCCTTTGATTCCTTCCCAGAGGGAGGAAGCCGTGGAGCTGATCGCGTTCCATGCTGCGCTTGGCTACGTTGGAGATCGCAGTCGTCACCGTGGTGATCTTTTCTTTTACGGCGTCGATTTTTTCGCCGATCACGCTCTGATAGTCTCCCAGATAGAGAGCACCGTGTCCTTGCAGTTTTCCCAGATAAACCGAAACGGCAGCGTGATGATCTGGAAGCTGCGCTGATAATTTCCTTCACGGCCATGATCCCGACGTCACAATGTTTTTAATTGTTTCCCATGCTCCGGACAAAAATCCGGTGATTGAGTCCCAGATATTCGTGAAGGTGTCGTGGATCTCGGTCATGGTTCCGGTAACGCTCGAATAAATTCCGGATAAAATTCCGGAGAAAAACGAGACGATCGCGTTCCATGTGTCCGTGAAAAATGTTTTAATTCCCGTCAGGATTCCGGAGAAAAACGACGAGATCGCGTTCCATGTGTCTGAGAAAAAATGTTTTAACATTCGTCCAGACGGTTTCCCAGTCGGTTCCGAACCAGCCCAGAACGGTGTCCGCCAGAGAGGTGAACGTGCTGATCCAGTTCTCGAAGGTTGCCACAACGAAGTCCCAGACTGCGCCGAAAACTTCTTGGACGCCCTGCCATACCATGTCCCAGTCACCGGTAAAAATTCCGGCGAAGATGTCAAATAGGCCGGTCAGAATGTCGAGGGCCTCGTTCAGAATATTGCTGATCTGCTGGAATACGCCCTCGAAAATCGGAGCGAGCACCTCGCAGAAGCGTCCCAGACTGCTTCATTACTTCGGTTATGTCCTCGAACTCGAACCCCAGCGCGTTGAGCCTGTCCACAATTCCTTGCCCGAACTCGTCGAACTTGGCCTTGATTCCGTCCAGATCGCTGTGATCTTGTTCCTAAATTCTTCGTTGTTTTTCCATAAATTCGTAAAGGCGAGAGTCACGGCCGTGATCACTGCGATAATAGCAATAGCCGGAAGCGATACGCTCCCAGTGCTGCAGCGAGTTTTACCAGTGCGCCCTTCACCATTGCGATCTTGCTCGATATGGTTCCCCAGTTCATAGCCGCGATAACGGCACCGAGGCCGCTCACCGCTATGGTCACTTCTGGGATATGTCCGCCGAGCCATTCGATCGCCGGGATCACGCCGTTGGTGATAAACTGCACACCTGCTCGTAGCTTACTTTCCAGCGCGTCGTAGATTTTGAGCCCCAGTTCCTCGAAGGCGCTGTTCATTGCCGCCACGTCGCCGCTGAGGTTGTCGTTCATAATATTGGCCATTTCCTCAGCGGATCCAGAAGCTCCGCGGAGTTCTTCCTCGTACCCGGCGATATTGTCCATGCCTTCGTTGAGGATCAGGTTCAGGCCCTTGGTGGAGTCTGCGGTAAAAGTGGAAGATAGCGCAACGGCTCGTTCTGCGTCGCCCATTCCATTTGTGGCGGCTTCCACTTCTGTGAGAATGTCGGTGAGATCTCGGAAGTTGCCTGTGCGTCCATTACGGCCACGGAGGTTTCTCCGATCTTGATCGCGCCGTCCTTCATTCCGTTGGTTATGTCTCGCATAATCGCGGCCATGGCGGTTCCGGCTTCGGATCCTTTGTAACCTTGGTTTGCCATTCCTTCGAGCAGTGAGGTGACGGTTTCGACGTCCTGCCCGGCTGCGTTTAAGTTGGCTGCGCAGTTCTTGTAGGCTTCGCCCAGCGCTTCGGCCGTGGTGTTGCTGTGGCTTTGCGCGTAGGAGAGCAGATCTGCGAAGTATGCGGCGTCTCCGGCCTCCATGGCGAAGGCGCTCAGGTAGTCCGTTACCATATCGGAAGCCGCTCCCAGTTCCATGCCGGAAGCGGCGGCCAGATTCAGAACGCCACCCAGCGCACTTGTGGACTGATCAGCGTCCCACCCGGCGAGGCTCATGTATTTGAGGGCCTCTGCTGCATTGCTGGCAGAGAAAACCGTGGTGGCGCCGTATTCTCTGGCGCAGCTTCCAGTTTCTCGAAGTCCTCACCGGTTGCGCCACTGATTGCCGATACCTCGGACATGGTGCTGGTGAAGTTTTGGCCCAACTCTATGACGTTTCCGACCAGATTTTTGATACCGTCCACCGCTCGCATGATCGCGTCGGCTGCGAGATTTGCCAACGTAGCCTTAAACATGGTGAAGCCGTCGTCTGCCTTTTTGGCCGAGCTTTCGACTTCCTCCAGAGAATTGTCCAGTTTGTCCGCTGCGTACTCTGCGTCCGAGAGCTTGGTTTTGTTCTCGTGCAGTTCGCTGGATAGGTCTTGGATCTGTCGAGCGAGTTCCCGCGCTTCGTCGCTGGTTTCCCCTTGTTCGGTTGCAACGTCAACGTATCGCTGTTTTAACTGTTGGAGGGTGCCCTCCTGTTTGGAGATTGTAGAGCGCAGCGTTTCAGCTTCTCCGCCTGCGTCGTCCATGGTTTCGGACAGGGCACGGGCGGCTTTCTCTGCCGCGTCCAACGTGCCGCGATTTTCCGTCAGTTCACCGGACAGTTCTTGGATTGTACTCGCGAGCTGTTCGGCTTCCTCGGTTCCTTCTTGGCCGGTCACAATGTAGTCGGCGTAGCTTGTTCCAGATTTTTGAGGACTGTCTCCTGCGTGCTGATCTTTGCCGCCAACTGTGCGATTTCTATCCACGCCTCCGCGAGGAGGGCGACTCAGGGAGCGGTTCATCGGCGGCAGACAGCTACAACATTTCTATCCACGCTCCGCGAGGAGGGCGACACCATTAACCAGTTGCGTCAAGCATTCCAAATCCAATTTCTATCCACGCCTCCGCGAGGAGGGCGACGCAGAGCAGAAAGCTGAGGAAATGAAGAAATTTGAATTTCTATCCACGCCTCCGCGAGGAGGGCGACGCTGCTGTCTGGGTAGGCCGAGTAAGGGATGATATTTCTATCCACGCTCCGCGAGGAGGGCGACCGACGCACTGCCCACACTGAGCACCGCTTGGATGATTTCTATCCACGCTCCGCGAGGAGGGCGACTGATCTACTGCAAGCGGCTTAACCCGGACACCTGCATTTCTATCCACGCCCTCCGCGAGGAGGGCGACCCGAGCGGGACAGAAAGCAAAGCGAGATCATCAAAATTTCTATCCACGCCCTCCGCGAGGAGGCGACCAGCACGGCGCCGCCGTCGGTGTCAAATACTATGTATTTCTATCCACGCCCTCCGCGAGGAGGGCGACACGCAGGCCATCGTTGCCGCCCGGAAGATTGAGCGATTTCTATCCACGCCCTCCGCGAGGAGGGCGACCATCTGGCCGATAATGCTCGTCGCGGTCGCCTCATTTCTATCCACGCCCTCCGCGAGGAGGCGACCTGCGAGGCGTTCTTCTGCGCC
>ENA-OQCP01000503-OQCP01000503.1-human-gut-metagenome-genome-assembly--contig:-NODE-503-length-17402-cov-3.241505_pt1 | contig 17402 bp, 20 predicted proteins | sample MGYA00242760_ERZ504583 | MGnify/ENA primary metagenome ERZ504583 (study PRJEB26092, sample SAMD00036308) | human gut metagenome | host: Homo sapiens | study: EMG produced TPA metagenomics assembly of...
CGCCCCACATCTGATGATTTATGTCAATTCAGAAACCATTCTGAATAATGACCGTTTTTTCTCTCCTTATATGAGGAAAGTTATCCACATCAAAGAAAAAATTATTTAACAATTACCTATTTAACTTTTTATTTTTATATAAGCAAACAGACCCAAAGGCAGAGGCATATTCCACCTTTGAGTCTGGCCTAATCTAATAGTGACCACCTCATCACTCCATGTTTTATTATTTATTACATTTCCATTATTCTTTATTGGCAACACAGTTTCTCAAATGCAATACAAGATAATTTTCTTCTGACACAGTAACCGGTCTTCCATACTTCCTATATAACATTTCCGATAAGCCTTCAATGCAGCAAACTTCTCTTTGAAACCGTTCTTTTATCGTCTGATCCAAAAGTTCGTCTTCATCCATACTTCTTTGTTATCTACATACCGTTGCGCAAAATATTTTACATGAGTAACCAATCTTGTATAAGCCAATGAATCTTCTTTTACATCTGTCAAATAATTGTCCCGTATATATTTCAGCGCCAAATCGATCACTTCAAATGTTTTGCTTACAGTACGTCTGCTTTTTTGAAATTCCGAAGCAATTATATGCATTGCTATATATCCGACTTCTGCATCCGGTATCTCTATCCCAAATCTTCTTTTTATACATTTCTTCGCATATAATCCAATTTCCCACTCTTTCGGATAAAACTGCCTGATTTCCGTTTCAAACGGATTATCAAGCACCAGATTTTCCTTCATTCGCTTTATCGCAAAATGTATATGATCCAGCAATGCAAGAGTTTCCTTTTCTTTCGGCAAAAATCCATACTCCTTTTTCGCCTTCTCAAAAATCTCTTCTACAAGCTCAAAGTATTCCGGCGGTATCGCCCTATCATTTCCAGTAATTGTTTATTTTCTCCTGTAATAAACATTTTTGAATTTTACTTTCATCAACCTGATCACCTTTTTTGCCCGAACCCAATGCCTGTTCCGATAATAATAACTTCGCCTTTTTTTCTGTCATATCCCAATGACAACATTATTATTCAATGGCTGTACTATTTTAATCATTTCATATGATCCTTTCCAACGTCAATAATCGCCCGCCTGCCCGAATTTGTTTATCCCTTGTACATGCAACTTTAAACTCGTCTGTTTTTTCTAAGATCACCATAACTGTCGCAGGATGGTGCTTTCTGATAAACGGGAGATTTATTTTCATCAACAACTGCCCCGCCTCTACTTTATCTCCCTGTTCCACTTTCACATCGAAGCCTTTTCCCTTAAGTTCTACCGTATCGATCCCGATATGAAGAATGATATTAGCCCCTTCTTCTGTCGTAATTCCCACTACATGCTTTGTCGGAAACACAACCGAAACAGTACCTTTCACCGGAGAATAGATTTCTCCCTTATCCGGTTCCACAGCCACTCCGTCTCCAAGTATTTTTTCAGAAAACACAGCATCATCCACTTCGTCTAACGGAATTACTTCTCCTTCGACAGGCGCATACACTTCGTTCGATTTTATATTTTCTATCTTTACTTTTTCTACATGATTCTTCAAAAAAAAAAACATTTTTTATTCCTCCAAAAGCAAAACGTTTATTACCATTTGGCTGGTTCTTTTACCGCTAATATTAACTCTTAATATCAAAAAAACCAAAATCAGCTCTGCTGATTTTGGTTTAGCCTGCATTACCAGTGACATTCCCAATGTCCCTCTTTAATTAAATTCATTATAACAACAACATATAATATTGTCAACCAAAACAATTCCTGTTTTACAGTTTTACAGTATTTCATAAAGCTCGGGAAACAATTCTACGCTTCGCTTTAAAATACCGTTCACATAGGCGATCATAATTCCGTAATTCGTTATCGGAATCCCCTGATCCGCCGCGCAGCTATAACGGTACTTCATCTCCCGCTCATTCAGCATACAGCCGCCGCAGTGAATGATCAACTTATATTTACTTAAGTCATCCGGAAATTCCGTTCCCGATGTTGTCTCTATCTGAATCTCTTTGCCTGTATATTCCCTGATCCAGCGGGGAATCTTCACCGTTCCGATATCCTCGCACTGTCGGTGGTGCGTACATCCTTCGCTGATCAGCACGACATCTCCGTCTTTTAATCGATCCAGTTCTGTCACACCCCTAACTGCCTGTTCCAGATTGCCTTTATACCGCGCCATCAATATCGAAAAAGAAGTAAGCGGCACATCGGCAGGAGTATCCTTTGACACCTTTTTAAAGACCTGACTGTCCGTAATCACCATTCTCGGATTTTCTTTTAACTGATCAAGAATATTTTTCAGTCCGTTTTCTTTTACAACTACCGATACCGCCTCTGCTTCAAGAATATCACGGATCACCTGCTGCTGAGGAAGGATCAGTCTGCCTTTCGGAGCTGCCGAATCGACAGGCACTACAAGAACGACGATATCAGAAGGATGAAGCAGATCTCGAACAAGAACATTCTCCGTCTCCTCCTGATGCACTGCTGCCGCAATCTTCTCTTTCAGCTCACAAATACCGTCGCCTGCCGCCGCGCTCACTTCGATGATCCGGCCACCATCCGAATCAAGTTCTTTCTTGATCCGTTCCATATCCTCTTCTTCTGCAAGTTCTTTTTTATTCAGCGCGACAACATAAGGAATTTTCTTTGCCTTGATCTTTTCAAGGAGCTTTTTGTCTTCCCCGGAAACTCCCGCTGCCGCATCGATAACAAGTACAGCCGCGTCTGTCTTATTAAGCGTCTGGTAACTTTTTTTCACCCGCAGTTTCCCAAGTTCTCCTTCATCGTCTATTCCCGGTGTATCTATCATCACAACCGGACCGATCGGAAGCAGCTCCATTGACTTATATACCGGATCCGTCGTCGTACCTTTCACATCTGATACAACTGCCAGATCCTGCCCTGTAACGGCATTCATAACACTCGACTTCCGGCATTCCTCCTTCCGAAAAATCCAATATGAACCCGTTCAGACATCGGTGTGTTATTCAATCCCATACCGCCACTTCCTTTCCTTCTTTGATCTGATCCGTTCTTTTTTCGCCGCTTCTTACTCTGCAACAACCCGGCGGAAGTTTTTCTTTCCTTTTTCAAAATAATTCCTTCGCCCGAGAGTTCCTCTTTTCCGAAAGATGCGGCAATATCAGAAACTTTTTCACCGTCTACGGCAACGCTCCCTGCTGTACCGCGCGTCTTGCCTCGGATTTAGATGTAACAAGTCCGCTCTTCACAAGCATTGTAAGAATATCGATCTTTCCGTCTGTAAGATCTTCTTCTGTAAGCTGTGCAGTCGGCATCTCCGCCGCATTACCTTTACTAAACAAAGCTCTTGCGCTTTCCTGCGCTTTCTTCGCTTCCTCTTCTCCATGGACAAGTTTTGTCAGCTCATATGCCAGAATCTCTTTCGCAGTATTAAGCTGCGCTCCTTCCCACGAATCCATCTTATCTATTTCCTCAAGCGGAAGGAACGTAAGCATACGAATACATTTCAAAACGTCTGCATCCGCAACATTTCTCCAATACTGATAAAAATCAAACGGCGATGTTTTATTTGGGTCAAGCCATACAGCACCTGACTGTGTTTTTCCCATCTTCTTTCCTTCGGAATTCAAAAGCAGCGTAATAGTCATCGCGCCTGCATCTTCTCCCAATTTTCTGCGGATAAGCTCTGTTCCCGCAAGCATGTTGCTCCACTGATCGTCGCCGCCGAATTGCATATTACATCCGTATTTCTGGAACAATGCATAGAAATCATAAGCCTGCATGATCATGTAGTTAAACTCAAGGAAACTTAATCCTTTTTCCATCCTCTGCTTATAACACTCTGCCGTAAGCATACGGTTTACCGAAAAATGCGGTCCGATCTCACGAAGCACTTCTACATAATTCAGATCAAGAAGCCAGTCCGCATTATTTACCATAAGCGCTTTTCCTTCTGAGAAATCAATAAACTTGCTCATCTGCTCTTTAAAGCAATCGCAGTTATGACAGATCTGCTCCGGCGTCATCATGCTTCTCATATCTGTTCTTCCTGACGGATCTCCGATATATCCCGTTCCGCCTCCGATCAATGCGATCGGCTTATTTCCCGCTTCCTGTAAACGTTTCATAAGACACAGCGCCATAAAATGTCCTACATGAAGACTATCTGCCGTAGGATCAAACCCAATATAAAATACAGCCTTTCCACTGTTTACTAAATCGCGGATTCGTTCTTCATCCGTCACCTGCGCAATCAAACCTCTTGCCTGAAGTTCCTCGTAAATTCCCATTTTCTTTCTCCTTATTCTCTGTAAAATATCAAATGTTTCTAAATCACCGGAAGTGCCAAAAGGCACATTCCGGGATTGTAAGCAGTCGCCAAGGTCTCGGGCAAGCCCGGACTTTGGCTCGTTGCCTATACAAAAAAACCGCCCTTATCGCTCACGCAATAAGGACGGGATATTTCCGTGGTACCACCTTAATTCACCGAATCGCCGAACATCGGCGCTTTCAGTCTCATTCCGGTACGATAACGTATACCACTCCGTCACAGCCTACTCATCATCTGCCATTTTACATCCGCGGTAATGGTTTCTCCTGTACCGCAGGACAGACTTCTTTTCAGTGCGAAGCTCCGGGATGTATTCACAGATTCGTCTCACGCGCCTCTCATCAACCGGCTGCTTTCTGTCATCACGTTCACCTGTTACTTCTTCCCTTCAAAGCCTATATAATATGAAGCATATCTTAGCTTACACTTCTTCTTTTGTCAAGAGCCGACTACATATTGATCAACCACAAATTCTTCACCGGTCATTTTTTAACGACTCTTCTTGTAAATCAATCAATATCCGCTTTGCATTCCCGACCAGCCCGGCATCCGTCTGCCAATGTCAAATTCAGGAAAACCCGGTATTCCCATCGGCACGTCTTCTCTGCGAAACTCCATCTTACTGTCAGTCACTTTTTTGCCCGACATATGAAAAGACGTCACGCCTGCATAGTCTGCCAGTTTTCCGATTACTTCAGGACTTATCCCGGCTCCTGCAAGAATCTCAATCTCCCCGGCAGCTTCCCTCACAAGTTCTTTTAAAAGTTCCCTGCCATTCCATGCGCTGTCTTTCTGCCCGCTCGTAAGAATTGTATCAATTCCCAGCTCTATACACTGCCTCAGCGCTTCATACGGACTCCGGCACACATCAAAAGCTCTGTGAAAAGTGACCGCACATGGGCGTTTCCCACTTTTACTTTCGGACTTTGCACATTCGACAAGTTCCTTCATCCTATCTGTATCAAGCCTTCCGTCCGGTTTTAAAATACCGATAACAACACCGTCGGCTCCCGCCTCTCTAAACAGACAGACTTCTTCCTTCAGCGTCTCGAATTCATATCCGTCATAACAGAAATCTCCGAATCTCGGACGAAGCAGCACTCTTACAGGAATATCGACATTTTTCTTTACCTGTTCAAACATCGCGACCGACGGAGACAGACCTCCGATCACAAGACCCGAACACAATTCTATGCGATCCGCTCCGCCCGCCTGCGCCTCAACCGCAGATCTTACACTGTCGGCACATACTTCAAGTAAATACGACATCGCCGCGCAGCCTTATCTCGGAATCTTCGACAGAGCCGCTTTGTCTCCGACGATCACAACATCGTTATGAAGCTGAAGAATCGATGCCGGAACTTCCGGAGTTACCGGTCCGAAAAATGCCTTTGCAACGATGTCGGCTTTTGCCTCTCCGTTTACAATAAGCAAGATTTTCTTCGCACGCATGATCGTTCCGATACCCATCGTATACGCCTGACGCGGCACGTCATCGGCAGATGCGAAAAATCTCTTATTCGCTTCAATCGTACTCTCCGTCAGATCAACACAGTGTGTTGTCTGTGCAAAAGCGCTGTCCGGCTCGTTAAATCCGATATGTCCGTTGTGTCCCAGACCGAGAAGCTGAATATCAACGCCTCCCATTGATTCGATCAGTTTTTCGTATCTTTCACATTCTTTGTCGCATCCGGCTCTGTACCGTTCGGAACATTTGTATTCTCAGGATCGATATTCACACGGTCAAACAAATGCTCATGCATAAAATAGTAGTAGCTCTGATCGTTATCACGAGTCAGACCTCTGTATTCATCCAGATTCACTGTCTTTACTTCCGAGAAATCAAGATCACCTTTTTCATACCACTCTACAAGTTTATCGTATGTTCCGATCGGTGTAGATCCCGTTGCAAGACCGAGTACACAATCCGGTTTCAAAATTACCTGTGCGGAAAGAATATTTGCCGCTTTTCTACTCATTTCTTCATAATTCTCTGTTTCATAAATTTTCATATCTTTCGCCCTCCTATCGCTACATTTAAGTCTAACAATCTGCCTTATAAAAGTCAAGCAGAAAGAACGCTCTTCCTACCTGTCTATGCCTGTATCTTTCTGTATCTATCTGCCGTCCGCATCTTCCCGCATCCGGCTGCTGTCTGTATCTTTCTGTATCTGTCCTCTTTCTGTATCAGCCTGCCCGTCATACACGATTCCTAAAAGGACAAGACCTTGCGGCGGCGCAGTAGCTCCCGCTCTGCCTCTTTCTTTTTGCTCAAGCATCTCTTTTACTTCTGAAGGAGCAAATGCACCCCGTCCGACTTCTACAAGCGTTCCCGCAATGATCCGAACCATATTATACAAAAACCCGTTTCCGCTGATGCGTATTTTTATTCGTTCTCCCTTTTTTTCAACATCCAGACTGTCGATCCTGCGCACCGTTGTTTTTACACCGGTATGAACGCTGCAAAATGTTTTGAAATCATGTTCGCCGATAAAATACCTCGCCGCCTTTTTCATATCATCAATATCCAGCGGAAAAGAAACGAACCACGAGTCTCTTCTTCTGAGCGGATCCGGCATTTCACGGTTTACTATTGTATATTCATACGTTTTTATCGAGTTTTGATATCTGGGGTGCCAGTCACATCCGACTTCTTCCGACCGCATAACTACGATATCATCGGGAAGAAGCGCGTTGACTGCATACGCAATCCTCTCCGGCGGAATCGGCGACTTTGTATCAAAGACAGCCACATTCCCCCGCGCATGAACGCCTGCGTCCGTTCGGCTTGCACCGATCACCTTCACAGTTTCTTTTGTCAGATCGGACAGCGCTTTATTTAAAACTTCCTCTACCGTAATCCCGTTTGGCTGTATCTGCCACCCGCAATAATCCGTTCCGTCGTAGGCGACAGTTAATTTAATCCGTCTCATATTTTTATTCGTTCCCCTTTATTCTGTCAGATCATATGCGTTTTCAACTTTCCACCGTGTCTTTTCCTTCTTCGCCGTCTATCCCCGGAAAAGCAGACCTGCACAGACCTGTCATGCCAAATACTTTTCAGCCTCCGCATCGGGCTGCCTTTGGAGAATCCACAACTGAAACCGAAGTCCGCCAGATACTCTGTATTCTCCTCCGTCACCAGGCTGCTTTTAGAAAATCCACAACTGAAACGGCACGAATTTTCCGACCGCAAACACTCCCGCTGCATAGAGAATCGTAATCAGATACGCCGCTTTGTCTCTTCCGTTATATTTCAGCGGCTTCATCCTCGTCCTTCCCTCTCCTCCGTGATAGCAGCGCGCTTCCATCGCCATTGCAAGATCGTTTGCCCGGCGGAAAGCAGAAACAAACAACGGTACAAGAATCGGGATCATCGCCTTTGCCCTCTGAATAATATTCCCGCTCTCAAAATCTGCTCCTCTGGCGATCTGCGCTTTCATGATCTTATCCGTCTCCTCCAAAAGAATCGGAATAAAGCGAAGCGCGATCGACATGATCATCGCAACCTCATGAACCGGAAGATGAAGCTTGTTCAAAGGATTCAGCAGTTTTTCCATTCCGTCCATCAATCCGTTGGGAGATGTCGTAAACGTCATAAGAGACGATCCCGCCACAAGATACATTAAGCGAAGCGCATAAACACCGAAGTACGAACGCCTTCTTCCGTAATCGTAAAAATCCAAAAATGCAGCAGCGTTTCGCCGCCTCTTGTCAAAAACAGATTCATAACGACCGTAAACATCAGAAGGATCACGATCGGTTTTAACCCTTTTACAATATATTTCAGAGGGACTTTCGACATATAGATTACCATTCCGAGAAACAATGTCGCAATTACATACCCAAGGAAAGAACTCTGAACAAACAAAGAGACAAGAAATAAAAGCGTGCAGATAATCTTCACCCGTGGGTCTAAACTATGTATCCGGCTTTTTACCGGGTAATACTGCCCGATCGTAATATCTCTGATCATATAAAACTCCTCATTATCTCATCCGCAGCTTCTTCAATCGTTGTCGCATCAGGCGACACATCAAATCCGCGGTCTTTCAAGTCATGCATCACATAAGTAACCTGAGGCGCCGCAAGTCCGACCTCCTCCAACTCTTTATAATGCCGGAACACTTCTTTCGGAGTACTATCCAGCATCTTTTCCCCCTTATTCATCACAATGATACGGTCTACATACCGCGCCACATCTTCCATACTGTGCGACACAAGAACGACCGTCATCCCTGTCTCTTTATGCAGTTTTGCAATCTGGTCAAGAATCTCGTCTCTCCCTTTCGGATCAAGTCCCGCCGTCGGCTCATCCAAAATAAGCACTTTCGGCTTCATAGCCAACACTCCCGCAATCGCCACACGCCTCTTCTGTCCTCCCGAAAGCTCAAACGGAGACTGCTTATAATACTTTTCGGGAAATCCGACTAATTCCAGAGCTTCCCTCGCATTTTTCTCACTCTCTTCCTCCGACAATCCCTGATTCTTCGGGCCGAAACAAACATCACTTATCACATCGACTTCAAACAACTGATGCTCAGGATACTGAAACACAAGACCTACCTGACTGCGCAGTTTTCTCATGTCGTACCCTTCCGCATAAATGCTTTGTCCATCGTACAGAATATCCCCGGAAGTCGCCTTCATAAGTCCGTTTAAATGCTGAATCAGCGTAGATTTTCCTGATCCGGTATGACCGATGATCCCGACAAACTGCCCCTGCCCGATCTCCAAACTGATATCATTGAGCGCACGTTTCTCATAAGCCGTGCCGGGACTGTATATATAATTTACATGCTCTAACGCAATCGACATAACGCTTCCACCAACTCTTCCCTTCTTAGAATTCCTTTCGGAATATCAAGACCACGTTTTCTAAGTTCCTCCGCAAGCATCGTAACTTGCGGAACATCCATCCTGTATGATTTCAGCTCATCTGCACGGCCGAAAATTTCTCTCGGCGTCCCGTGCATTACAATATGACCGCTGTCCATAACAAACACCTGATCCGCATCGATCACTTCTTCCATATAATGAGTGATAAGAATGACCGTTACGTTCTTCTCTTTTCTCAAACGCGCAACCGCCTGAAGCACCTCCTTGCGCCCGTTCGGATCAAGCATGGCAGTCGGTTCATCCAAAACAATACACTTCGGCTCCATCGCGATCACTCCTGCGATCGCCACACGCTGCTTCTGACCGCCGGAAAGTTTATTCGGAGAGGACGCCCGATATTCCGTCATCCCGACAAGACGCAGACTTTCCCCTACTCTTTCCCATATCTCATCTGTCGGTATCCCTATATTTTCAGGTCCGAAACCAACATCTTCTTCTACGACAGTTCCGATGATCTGGTTGTCAGGATTTTGAAATACCATTCCCGCACTCTTTCGCACGTCCCACAGATTCTCCGGATCTTTCGTATCCTGTCCGTCCACCCATACAGTACCGCCTGTCGGGATCAATATTGCATTCATATGCTTTGCAAGAGTAGACTTTCCCGAACCGTTATGACCGAGAACCGCCACAAAAGAACCTTGCGGCACATCAATATCAACCCCGTCAATGGCGCGGTTTGTTCCGATCACATTTCCTTCCTCATCACGTTTATCATATTCATATACAAGCTTTTCCGCATGTATCATATTCATAGGCAGACCGCCTTTCCCGGTTTTATTTCACCTTAATTCTTCTCAATCTCTCCGCACTTACAAAAACTGCGTTTTCAGACAGATTATGGATTCCATTTTACTGCATGAAAATGTTTTTTTTCAACCCGCCACAAACGCATTTTTTCTCCCTGCCAGAAACAAACGCTTCAATCCGAACTGCTCCGAAACCCTTCTCCAAACACTTCACTCGTCTCCATAAACATTAAAAACATATTCTCATCCGCTTCTTCCGCCGCACATTTCACGAGAAATGCCTCAGATTTGCTGCATGCACAAAGCAAGACATTCTTTTTCTTTCCCGTGTATGTTCCGTCGCTTTGACAGACGTTACCCCTCTCTTTGTCAGCTCTGCGATCTTTGCCGCCACTTCATCTCCCTTTTCGGTTACAACAAAGGCCAGCGTTCCTGCTCCGAGTCCATACAACACTTTGTCAATCACAACAACCGATGCAAATGTAGAGACCAATCCATAAAGGGCCGCATCTACATCTCCGAATACAGGCCATCCCAGAAGAATGATCCCAAGATCAATGATCATCGTAATTTTCCCGACAGATAGATGAGGGCGTTTTTTCTTGATCGGCATGATGACAAAATCAAGACCTCCCGAAGAAGAGCCCCGCATATAGAACATAACCATCCCGGCTCCCATCAGCGCTCCGGAACAAAGCGCAGCCATCATCCTCTGTCCTTCATACATCGGAAACACCGGAAAAACGACATCAAGAAAAAATGTTGTGATCACCATTGATTTCGCCGTTTTCAAAAGAAAACGTTTCCCCAGTGTACGATAACTGATCACGATAAGGGGCAGATTTATAAAAAGAGTAAGTGTTCCGACCGGAATCCCGAAAACATGATTCAGCAATAGAGATATTCCCGTAATTCCGCCGGGAGCAAAATCGGCGTTTCCCGCAAACGTATATACCCCTGCCGCAAACAATACCGCCCCCGCAATATCATAAAATAAATCGCCCCACAATAATTTTGCAGTTTTCCATTTCATTTCCTTTGTTTTTTTCCACATAAAAACCTCTGTATGCCATACTTATTCACAATGCTTAGTTACACTGTATTCAGTATATGCAAAACAGAGGTTTCTAATCATGCGCTTTTTCTGCGTTCCGAGCTTCTTCCCGCGCATACATTTTCAAATTCACGAAGCTTTTGCTCAGCTTCGGGATTCAGATATTTCGGTACTGCAATCTGGACTGTTACGTATTGATCGCCTCTCACTTCCGGATTTTTCATCGAGACGATTCCTTTTCCTTTCAGGCGGATCTTCGTCCCCGACTGCGTTCCCTTTGCGATCTTACATAAAACATCCCCGTACAGCGTCTGCACTTTCGTTTCTCCGCCAAACACTGCCGTCGTATACGGAACAAAAACTGTCGTATAAACATCGCTGCCTTTCCGTTCGTAGCCTGCTTTTACTCCCACATTTACTTTTAAAAACAGATCTCCGTTCTCTCCGCCGTTCACCCCTGGCATTCCTTTTCCGCGCAGACGGATACTCTTACCCGTATCAATCCCCGCAGGAATATGAACCTGCAAACTCTTAGAAACGCCCTGACTATTCGGATCTTTAAAGGTAAACGTTTTATCACATCCAAAGACAGCTTCCTCAAAAGTTACCGCTATCTCCGCGTGCAGGTCTTCTCCTTTTGCATCCCTCTGCCGCTCATATCCGCGAAATCCATGAAATCCGCGAAAATCCTCTTCCCCTTGCTTCCATGCATTCCGCGGCCGAAAATATCTCCAAACATATCTCCGAACATATCATCCATATTTCCGCTTTCAAATGGTACTCCTGATATCCGCCGTTTCCGTTCGTATAAGCTCTGTGATAAGAACCTCCCGAAAACGGATTGCCTGATGTATCTTTGCCAAACGGATCAGCCGATGCTCCCTGATCAAATGCCGCATGGCCAAACTGATCGTACATCTTTTTCTTCTCCGGGTCGCTCAGTACCGTATACGCCTCCGTCACTTCTTTAAACTTCTTCTCCGCCTGTTTATCGCCTTGATTCGTATCAGGATGATATTTCTTCGCCAGCTTTCTGTAAGCCTTTTTTATCGAGCCGGCATCTGCTCCTTTTGATAGACCGAGCACTTCATAATAATCTCTTTTTACTGACATTTTCCTTCCCTCCCACAATTACAAATTCAAGATCACTGATTTTATTCTTGTTCCATTCTACTAAAAATCATTATTTACACAAATTATCTCTTTGATATAAAACCACCCCGGAGAAATTTCCGGGGTATCTTTAGTTCTGTTCTATTTGTAATATAGCAGTTGTCTTTTTAAATGTCAATATTTTCGTAAATATTTTTCCGAAATTACAAAAACCCGCAGAGCAAACACTCTGCGGGTCATATCGCTATATCAAATCTATATTCAGATTATGATTACTCGATGATCTTAGCTACAGTACCTGATCCTACTGTACGTCCACCCTCACGGATAGCGAAACGAAGACCTTCTTCCATAGCTACCGGATGAATCAGTTCAACTGTCATCTCTACGTTATCTCCAGGCATACACATCTCGATACCAGCCGGAAGTTCGCAAACACCTGTTACGTCTGTTGTTCTGAAGTAGAACTGTGGACGGTAGTTGTTGAAGAATGGAGTATGACGTCCACCTTCGTCTTTTGTCAGTACGTAAACCTGGCATGTGAATTTCTTATGGCAGTTTACTGTACCTGGTTTGATAAGAACCTGTCCTCTTTCGATCTCTGTTCTCTGGATACCACGAAGAAGTGCTCCGATGTTATCTCCAGCCTGAGCCTCATCAAGAAGCTTACGGAACATCTCGATTCCTGTTACAACAGTCTTCTTAACATCATCATGGATACCGATGATTTCAACTTCGTCAGATACGTGAAGTGTTCCACGCTCTACTCTACCAGTGCAACTGTTCCACGTCCTGTGATAGAGAATACGTCCTCTACTGGCATAAGGAATGGCTTGTCTGTAGCACGCTCTGGTGTTGGGATCCATGTATCAACAGCGTCCATAAGTTCCATGATCTTGTCTCCCCACTCTCCGTCTGGATCTTCAAGAGCCTTAAGACTGATCCCTGGATGATCGGTGTGTCATCTCCTGGGAAGTCATACTCGCTAAGTACTTCACGGATCTCCATCTCTACGAGTTCAAGAAGCTCTTCATCGTCAACCATATCACATTTGTTCATGAATACAACGATGTATGGTACGTTAACCTGACGGGACAGAAGGATATGCTCTTTAGTCTGAGCCATAACTCCGTCAGTAGCAGCTACAACAAGGATAGCTCCGTCCATCTGAGCAGCTCCTGTGATCATGTTCTTAACGTAGTCAGCATGTCCTGGGCAGTCAACGTGTGCGTAGTGACGGTTAGCTGTCTCATACTCAACGTGAGCTGTAGAAATTGTGATACCACGCTCTCTCTCTTCTGGAGCTTTATCGATGTTCTCGAAATCTACAGATGCGTTACCTTCTACTCTGTGAGAAAGTACTTTTGTGATAGCAGCTGTAAGAGTTGTCTTACCGTGGTCAACGTGACCGATAGTACCGATATTACAATGCGGTTTGTTTCTTTCAAATTTAGCCTTTGCCATTTTGAATATCCTCCTTAAAAATATAGCCCGATATGGGGCAACCTAGTTTTGGTTTCGATTTTAAACCTGGCTAAGTTTGATTATATTTCAAACTTAGCCGATTTTCAAGCCTTTTATAATATTTTAGGCATTTTTATTGGATAATACCTTCTCCTGTACAGACTTCGGTACTGGCTCGTATTTCTCGAAGAACATTGAGTAGTTACCACGTCCCTGAGTTCTGGAACGAAGGTCTGTAGAGTATCCGAACATTTCTGACAGCGGAACATACGCACGTACAATCTTTCCACCACCGAGATCATCCATACCTTCGATACGTCCACGACGTGAGTTCAGGTCTCCGATGATATCTCCCATATATTCTTCAGGCATTGTAACCTCTACCTTCATGATAGGCTCAAGAAGTACAGGTGATCCCTGCTTCATTGCATCCTTGAATGCAAGAGAACCAGCGATGTGGAATGCCATCTCACTGGAATCGACTTCATGGTAAGATCCGTCGTATACGTTAGCATGAACACCAACTACCGGGAATCCTCCAAGGATACCAGATTTCATAGCTTCCTCAATACCTTCACCTACTGCCGGGATGTATTCCTTCGGAATAGCTCCTCCGACTACAGTAGACTCGAACTTGTATGTCTCCTCACCGTTGACATCCATTGGCTCGAATTTAACTTACAGTGTCCGTACTGTCCACGTCCACCTGACTGTTTCGCATACTTGCTGTCAACATCAACCGGTTTTGTGATGGACTCTTTGTAAGCAACCTGAGGTGCACCTACGTTAGCCTCAACTTGAACTCACGAAGAAGTCTGTCAACGATGATCTCAAGGTGAAGCTCACCCATACCAGCGATGATTGTCTGTCCAGTTTCCTGATTTGTATGAGCACGGAATGTCGGGTCTTCTTCTGCAAGTTTTGCAAGAGATTCTCCAAGTTTTCCCTGAGAAGCCTTTGTCTTAGGCTCGATCGCAAGCTCGATAACCGGCTCAGGGAATTCCATAGACTCAAGGATTACCGGATTCTGCTCGTCACAGATCGTATCTCCTGTTGTGGAGAACTTAAATCCGATCGCAGCAGCGATATCTCCCGAGTATACTTATCCAGCTCTTCACGTTTGTTGGCATGCATCTGAAGGATACGTCCAACACGCTCTTTTTTACCTTTTGTAGCGTTGAGCACATAAGATCCGGAATTCACTGTTCCCGAGTAAACTCTGAAGTAAGCAAGTTTACCTACAAACGGGTCAGACATGATCTTGAATACAAGCGCTGAGAACGGCTCTTCATCAGAAGAATGTCTCACTGTATCATTTCCGTCCATATCTACACCCTGAATAGCCGGAACGTCAAGCGGTGACGGCATGAATTCGATTACTGCGTCAAGAAGCTTCTGAACACCTTTGTTCTTGTAAGCTGTACCGCAGCATACCGGAACAGCAGTACATTCGCATGTCGCTTTTCTCAGCACTTTCTTCAGCTCGTCTATCGACGGCTCTTCACCTTCAAGGTACATCATCATAAGCTCGTCATCCAGCTCGCAGATCTTCTCTACGAGTTCTGTATGATACAGCTCTGCGTCATCTTTCATTGCTTCCGGAATCTCTTCGATGGAGATGTCATCTCCCTTGTCATCGTTGTAGATGTAAGCTTTCATTTCAAAAAGATCGATGATTCCTTTGAACTCGTCTTCTTTTCCGATCGGAAGCTGAAGACAAATTGCGTTTTTACCTAATCTTGTTTTAATCTGCTCTACTGCGTTGTAGAAATCAGCGCCCATGATGTCCATCTTGTTAATGAACGCCATTCTCGGTACGTTGTATGTGTCAGCCTGACGCCATACGTTTTCTGACTGAGGCTCAACACCGCCCTTGGCACAAAATACACCTACCGCACCATCAAGCACACGCAGGGAACGCTCTACTTCTACTGTAAAGTCAACGTGTCCCGGTGTATCGATGATGTTGATACGATGCTCTAACGCGCCTGCTTTCGGCTTGCAGTTTTCCTGCAGCGTCCAGTGACATGTTGTCGCAGCAGATGTGATCGTGATACCTCTTTCCTGCTCCTGGGCCATCCAGTCCATAGTTGCAGTTCCTTCGTGAGTATCACCGATCTTATGGTTAACACCTGTATAATAAAGAATACGCTCTGTTGTCGTAGTCTTTCCGGCATCAATATGCGCCATAATACCGATGTTTCTGGTTCTGTCTAATGGATATTCTCTACCAGCCAAGATCTTTTCCTCCTCTATTTGGTCATTCTTCGGGATAATTTCCGAAGAATATGCCTCGCACCTGCCTCGCTAAGAGGCGCAGCAGTGTCCGGCTCTTAGAAACGATAGTGTGCAAACGCTTTGTTTGCCTCTGCCATCTTGTGCATATCTTCTTTTCTCTTCACAGCTCCGCCTGTGTTGTTCGCTGCGTCAAGAATTTCGTTTGCCAGTCTCTCTTCCATTGTCTTCTCGCCTCTCTGACGGGAATACATAGTCAACCAGCGAAGAGCAAGCGCCTGTCTTCTGTCAGCTCTAACCTCGATCGGTACCTGATATGTTGCTCCACCGATACGTCTTGCTTTTACTTCCAGAACCGGCATCATGTTGTTCATAGCTTCCTCGAACACTTCGATCGCCGGTTTCTCAGCCTTTGCCTCTACTCTTTCAAATGCTCCGTATACAATTTTCTGTGCTACACCTTTCTTACCGTCAAGCATGATGTTGTTGATAAGTTTGGTAACAACTTTATTGTTGTATATCGGATCCGCTAATACATCTCTTTTCTGAGTATGTCCTTTACGTGGCACGGTCCTTCCCTCCTTAATCATTTTTTCCGGTTATACCGGGATTAATTCATCGGTACTCACATGTGTCTTCTATGAAATCACATACCATGTGCTCGCGGCCGCGGGACGTCTATCTTTGTCCGCACCTCCGGTACTCCTTCGGAGCGGAATCTCAAATCCGCAACCCTTTCTCACTGAACGATCAATGAGGCACGATAATCATAGTTCTGTTTGTGATACGATTTAACTACTTAGTTACTGCTCTTGTTCTTTTACGCTTATCGTCCACTCGAAAATCCGATTCGCTTACGCAGCCTTTCGTACTGACGTACTTCCGATCTTCTCATGAAAACCTCGGATGAAAACAAATACGCCGCTGTGCTTATACCTGTTTTCCTTTCTCAGTTTTTTATTTTGCGTCTTTCGGTCTTTTTGCACCGTATTTAGAACGAGCCTGTCTTCTCTTAGCAACTCCTGCTGTATCAAGTGTACCACGGATAATGTGGTATCTTGTACCCGGCAGGTCCTTAACTCTTCCTCCGCGGATCATAACAACGCTATGCTCCTGAAGGTTGTGTCCTTCACCCGGAATGTAGCTTGTTACTTCGATTCCGTTAGAGAGACGAACTCTGGCGATTTTTCTCAGAGCTGAGTTCGGTTTCTTCGGAGTAGCTGTCTTAACTGCTGTACAAACACCTCTTTTCTGCGGTGCAGATACGTCAGTCGCACGTTTCTTCAGGGAGTTGTATCCTTTCTGAAGAGCCGGTGCTGTAGACTTTTTCTCTGAAGTCTGGCGACCTTTTCTAACTAACTGGTTAAATGTTGGCATTCTTTTTCACCTCCTATGAATTATTCGTTTCCTCATGACTTATGTCATAAGGGGCTGCGGATAATATGTCTTTATCCTTTTCGGCGCACAAAAAGAACAACGTCTTTTTCTGCACGCTAGGTTAGTTTATTACGTTTTTTTAAGAAAGTCAAGGGATTTGCCAACTTTTCCGCCTTTT
>ENA-OQCP01000505-OQCP01000505.1-human-gut-metagenome-genome-assembly--contig:-NODE-505-length-17376-cov-1.784161_pt1 | contig 17376 bp, 22 predicted proteins | sample MGYA00242760_ERZ504583 | MGnify/ENA primary metagenome ERZ504583 (study PRJEB26092, sample SAMD00036308) | human gut metagenome | host: Homo sapiens | study: EMG produced TPA metagenomics assembly of...
TTTGTTGTATCTTTGCACATGAGAACGCCGGTATTAAGTTTATTTTTAACACCTTAAAGTTAATGCTTTTCTTGCAAATATACAAGAAGGGCGTTCTCTTTTTTGTGGAGACTATGAATTATTCAGGTTAGAATTAAACTTTGAAGGACAAAATATCTATGCAGGTATTGATGTTCATTTAAAAAGCTGGACTGTAACTGTTTTAACGGAGCATATAACTCATAAAAATTTTACACAACCGCCAAGTGCGCAAATCTTATTCAATTATTTGCATGAAAATTTTCCGGGAGCTACCCATTATTCAGCTTATGAAGCTGGATTTTCCGGTTATTGGACCCATTACCAATTACTGTCTTTGGGGATAAATAATATTGTGGTTAATCCGGCAAATATACCTACTACACAAAAAGAATTATTTCAAAAGAGTGATTCATCTGTATTCCATTGGATAGAACCGTTTTCGCTTACCACAACTTAGTAGTAACAGCTTCCATGTTTTCGATTTGTGCCGTGAAAGAATAAGAACCGTTGTAGTTCTCTTCGGGTTCACCGGGAAGTTTGTCCTCCGAACAACCTCCCAGACACATCCATATACCAATCAGGCTGAAGATAAAAATCCGAGTTTTCATCATGATAAATCGAGATATTTATTATAATTATATACAAGTTTAAAGAATCTTTTTTCCATTATTCATTTCAATTACAATTTGAACCCTCTTTTTCCTTTGCGGTTGTATAGTAATCGGTAGCTTCTACTTCGGGTACAGGTTCCGTTTGGACAGAGCGTTAATGAAATCGAAACTTTAATTTGTCGGCAATATGAAATTGGAAACGAAACGTTTGGTTATCGACCGCATCTCCCTTGAAGATGCAGGTGGTGTGTCGGAATATCTGTTCTTGCTGCGTGTCGAGTATTTCGTCAATGACTGGCTTTGTTCGGTCCAGACGGTATCGGCTTATGCTGCGGAGGGTGCTACCGAGGCAGTGCGAGAAACGACGGGCGACAATCCCCCCACTTTGTGAACGACTGGTTTTGCTACGAGGTTCAAACGCCCGTATATATGATTTATTCCGTTGATGGTGTATCGCATTATACCGTGAGATTGAAAGAGAACGACGATGTCGTAGGCCATCTGTTCATCGTGCGGGAAGCGGATGACACTTACAATGTCGGATTGTGTATAGACGCGGGGACAAGAGGACGGGGCTATGCCACCGAAGCGATGGCGGTTCTTCTGGATTATCTTTTAGGGTGTGCGGACGCACATTGCATATACGCTTTTTGCAGGACAGTCACCGACAGTCCGTCCGGTTATGCAAAAATCTCGGAATGAGTAGAGAAGAGTACTTCCCGGGACGGACGAACGCACGGGAAGACAAATCAAAATATAAAGATATCGACGTCTATTCTATCGTTCAATAAAAATGCAGGTTATGACAATCAATAAACAGATTATTAAACGGAATAGCGCAAAGGTGTTCAGCGTCATGAAGCGGATGTGCCGATATTCTTTTCAAGAATTGCAGTGCTGCACCCAGTTGGAGACAACGGAATTGTGTCTAGCTCTACTCCAACTTTTGCAAGAAAGGTTGATTGAGCAGGATAGAGATGCGAGAAGCGTCTATTATGCCTTGAGTTTACAATAGTAAAGTCATTTTTTACTGGCGAAAGAAAATAAATCAGCCACCATAGCATAAACCGGAGGCCGGTTCAGGAGCGAGAGTTCCCGAACGGCTTTCTTATTTGTTCCGGAACTCCAACGGCGACGGCCCCGTCATTCGCCGGAGGAAACGGGCCAGATACGATGGGTTCTCGAAATTGAACTCCCGGGCGATGTCCTTGACGGACAAGTCGGTGTCGGAAAGATACTGTTTGATTTCGTTGACCGTGAAGTTGTCGACAATCTCCTTCAGCATCTGATGTTGCACCTTGTTGCCGGTCTTGTAGAGGTAGTCGGTCGTGATACAAAGCTGCTGCGCATAGAATGCCGCTTCTCGTGTTTCGTGACAATGCTTGACCAGCAACGACATGAATTTGCCGAAAATCGCCCATGCGCTTTTCCGAAGACGATAACTGTAACACCTATTTCAGAACACGATTTGAGCATATTCAAAAGCGAATGCGTATCATACAGAAAGGAAAAACGGTCTTTGCCGACAAGATTTACGGCAACTTCTCTTTCTTTGATGAGGTGAATTCGATAAAGGTACTTACTCCGTATAAGGGATTAAAGGGGAAACGGAAGTTCTCAAACAAAGGGAAAAAGCCGTCAAAGACATCTTCTCCAAAGCTGCTTCCCAAATTAGGCAGCTTATCGAATTATTTTTCAACTGGTTGAATGAAAAACAGTAATTCAAAGAGCGTCAAAGGTTAGAGCGATTAAAGGGCTGTTAGTATATACTTTTGGAAAGTTTGGCTATTGATTTACTAACCTATGTCAATTTTGAATCAGCAAACCAACTACTGATTCATATTAATTATTATTTGCATTTATTCTCTAAAATGAGATTTATTATTTCCGCTATGGCTGTTACGGAAGTGGGAAGGCGAAACGTTTTTGAATTTCTTGAATAGGCGGGAAAAATAGAGGCTATCGTCAATGCCTATTTTATGGCAGATTTGATTCATTTGCAAGTCTGTTGTCTGTAGTAAATGGCAGGCATAGTTGACTTTCATACGGTTGAAGGCTGTTAGTGGAGTTTCACCTGTTATTTTCTTGAATGTACGTGTGAAATGAATTGTCGAATAACCAATGTAATCAGCTATTGCTGTAATGTCAAGGTGGCGCTCTATATTTTCACCCATATATCTTTGCGCAAGTCTTACTACTTCATCAGACTTAGGGTCGCAGTGCGCTTGCAGGAGGGATGTAGGTCTATGCCTAAGGATGCACGATATTCTTTCAGGAATCGCATGGATGCCAGATAATAGAAAAAGGCAGATGATGAGAACTTAAGTGCATCCGGTGAAAACTCATTTTGGCTGAGGCAAGCGAATATCTCTTCAAAGATTTCATTACGGTGGTTGATGCGCGATGTCAGTCCGGGAAGGATGGATTGCGGTGAAATGGCACCTTCTGCATAATAGGGAGCCAGGGCACCACTGAAATGTATCCAGTAAATTGTCCAGGGATTTGTCTCGTCACTGTAATAAATATGCTGTTCATTTGCCGGAAGGATAAAATATTGGTTCTTTTTTACCGTATAGTCATGGTTGCGTACACGGTAATGCCCGCATCCTTCTACACAATATATAAGCACATAGTGCGTAATGGGAATGCTGCGGTCGACATAATGATGATGTGCTTTAGGATAATATCCGATATAAGTAACAAATAGGGTTGATACCAAAGGGTCGTTTTCCTGCATATCAATAATGGCTTTAGGTAATTCTACCGAGCGTTGCCTGTGAATCCCTCCTTGATTTTTATTTTTTTCATAATATATAATTTGCATAACGCAGAACACAAAATTAGATAATATTGTCCATAAATGCAAATAAAAAAGTCCATATTCAGAGCTGGGCATCGTGCATATCTTTGCCTCTATAAAAAATACCTGATTTAATAACATAAAAACATTTATTGTAAGATGGAAAAAAAAAGTAATTGCTGCGGTAGAAAGAATGGTGATACCTACTTATTGCGCACCTGCGCCCGAAGAAATGCCTATGTATTCGGAGTTTCGCCAGCATCAAGGGTCTACAGGATATGCCTATCCTAACAAGGTAACAATTTCAGTTGAGCGTGAAACCCTGACCGATAAAGAGTATACGGTTGTTCGACTTGAAAACGATTATGTACGCTTACTCATTCTTCCGGAGTTAGGGGGACGAATTCTCGAAGGCTATGATAAGGTTACTGATTACCATTTCCTTTACCGTCACCATCGCATTAAACCGGTGAGCGTGGGGTCTTATGGCCATTGGATTAGCGGTGGTATGGAGTGGAATTTTCCTTTCCATCATCGGCCTTCTACTTTTATGCCTACTGATTTTACGGTGGAAGCAATGAAGGATGGCTCGCAAGTTTGCTGGATTTCTGAGGCAGCCCCGTCGCCGGGGCAATATCGTCTGAAGGGCACTGTCGGCATTCGTTTGTCTCCCAATTCCAGTTGTTTTGAAACTATTGTGAAAATAGACAATCGTACGCCTGTGAAACATCCATTTATGTGGTGGGAAAATGGTGCAGTCCATGTAAACAAAGACTATCAACTCTTTTTCCCCCAAGATGTGAATTGGGTCCATCATCACAACGATCGTCACCATGCCACGTTCCCTATTTCGAAAGGTTGGTATGCGGTAGAGAATCATGAGGAAGAGACAGATATTAGCCGTCATTCCAACACTATCAAAGGCAATTCTTTTTTCGCAGGGCCTTCAAAATATGATTTTTTGGAGGGTATGACCATGGCCGTGATTGTGGAACCATACATGTTGCTGACCATCACATAACCCCAGGCAAGAAAATGTTTCAATGGGCACTTGAAGACCTCGGTGATGCTTGGAACAATAACCTTACTGATACGGATGGAGAACATGCGGAACTTATGGCAGGTTCTTTCAATAATGACCAGCCTGACTTTACTTATATTCAGCCTTACGAAGTAAAGTATTTCTCACAATATTGGTATCCTATTCATGGAGTGAAAGTGCCTGTCTTTGCCAATCTTAACGGTGCCGTAGCCATAGATCGGAAACTGCAACAAGTTCGCATCACTGTGCCTAATACTGTTAAGGAAGCTAAGTTTGAAGTGAAACTTAACGACACAGTGATTGTCTCTGATATTGTGACACTTAATCCTTCTGAATATAAGGAGTATAATACTAAACTTGATGATAATGCTAACTATACTGTCCGTTTGACTTCTGCCGAAGGGACAGAACTAATAAATTATACAGAAGACCGGCCTCAAGAATTCCGGCTTCCTAAGGATAACATAGATATCAATGAAACACGTTCCGGCAAATTGCCTCATCAGTAAAAACTGCCCAAGAAGTTTTTCTTATGGGACAACATGTGGACCAATATCGTGATCCGTCATGGAAGGGACGTGAATATTATAAGGTGGCGCTTGAAAAGGATCCGGAATTTGTTCCGGCTCTTGTGGCTATGGCAGAGGATTGCTACAATACAGCTCATTATGAGGAAGGGTTACGGTATATTGATAGGGCTGAAAAAGTTCTTTGTCGGTGGAATCAAAACCCTGAAGACGGTACTATCTACTATTTTAAGGGGCTGTTGCTATGGGGATTACATCGTGAGTATGATGCGTATGAAATGCTGTTCAAGGCAACTTGGAGTAATAATGTGATTTCGCCGGCAATGACACTTATCGCGGCTATTGATGGCCGCCGTCAGAATTGGAAATTGATGAAAGAACATGCAAAATGCGCTTTACGCAAAGAAGAGGAGCATGCTGTATGTCAGACATATTATGCTATTGCGGACTATAAGTTGGGAAATAAGGAAGAAGCTGTCAATTGGTTGGAGGACATTGTACGCCGTGATCGTCTTGACCATTTTGCTCGTTTTATGCTGGCTTATTATACTGATACCACTGATGACTTTTACGGTTTGCTCTACAGCAACCCTTCTCAGACTTGTCTTGACATAGCCTTCAATCTGCTGGATGCAGGATTAAAGGATGAAGCGTTTGCTTTGCTTCATGGACTTGAGCATGCTAAAGTGTGGCAGGATTGGACACTTCCGATGTCTACAATGGCTCATTATACTTTGGCAAGTATTGATCCTGCACATAAGTTCAAGCCCAATCCGTTTGTGGATGTATTCCCTTATCGCTTGGAAGAAATAGATGTGTTGAAGGCTGCCATTGCTGATAATCCAACAGATTTTACCGCTCACTATTTGTTGGGTTGCATTCTTTATGATAAACTTTTTTATGCGGAAGCTGCGGCAGAATGGCGGAAGACAATTGAATTGAACCCCGATTTCTATATATCATATCGTAATCTTGCTGTTGCTGATTATTCAAAATTGGGTCATCCTGAAAAGGCGATAGAACTATTGAAAAAGGCAGTAGAGATATATGAAAAAACTATGCCCAATATATTGCCGGATAAACCACGCGCAGAGGAAATCAAGCGTGAATCTTTTGAATATCATATTGTTGGTACTCCTTTTGATGATTATGTGAAATGCATAAACCGTGGCGTAAGCACCGTTGAAGAGGCTACACGATGTGTTCGTCCTACAGATCGTGGTTTCCGCTCTCTTACTGCTTATGAAGCAGGGTTGGATACTTTGGTCAAGGAACTTAATTATGTGATGGCAAAACAGGGAGTTGACAACAATGAGCGCCTTGATTACTTGTTGGCTCACAAGCCTGGAACGCTTACGGACAATCTTACCTGGGATCTTGCAGACGCTTATTCTGCTGTATTTGATTTTGACAAGGCTCTGGAGACTCTTCGTACCCATGAATTTGTTGCTGCAGAGTGTCAGGAAACCTATCTTACTGAGGCATATACTTTCGCACTTTGTTGCAAAGGTCGTCTATTGCGAAAGGAGGGAAAACTTGAACAGGCTCTTGAATGTTTCCGTAATGCACAACGTCAGCCGCAGAACTTTCGAGCTGGCTGGTGGGATACACAGGCTTTATATTATGCCATTTGGTTCGAGGCAGAAACTTTGCACATGCTTGGCCGTGAAACAGAAGTTTGCGCTATAGCTCAGAAGAATGTGCCGTTTATTCATAGTGGTTATAGTCCGTATATGGGACCGGAGTGTGATTATTATGTAGCCCTTTCTATGAGAATGCTTGGAGATGAAGTTAATGCCCGTAAGTATATGACCGATTGTATAATGGCATGGGAACAGGAAATTACCCGTGATACAGACTGTAAGCCTATTGTTACCTCGCTCTATTGGAGTTATGTACCTGATGCCGTAAAAGAGAATAAGGCTGCTTACAAGGTGGCACTTGGCTATGGAAGGTTGTTTTTCGGTGATACTGAAGGGGCAATCCGTTGTTTTAGTGAGGCTCTTGTGCTGAATCCTGATAATCTTAAAGCACGTTTTGAACTTTATATGCTTAGTGAATAATTTTTTAAATCAATTTGTATTATTATGAAAAAATACTTTATTCCTGCTGCTCTTTTTGCCGGAACACTTTTCGTCAATGCGCAGAATTATCATTTGAATATAACTCAAACACCTGACAAGGTAGTGACTGAAGGTAAACTTAAACTTGGGGGTTCCAATCCGGATGGGCATAAAATCGGTATCAATAGTTATTATATGACTATTGACGGCAAGCCGATGATTGCTACAATGGGAGAGATGCACTACTCGCGCTTGCTCGGGAAGAATGGGAAGAACAGATATTGAAACTCAAGGCGGGCGGTATCAATACACTCGCTACTTATGTGTTTTGGGCACTTCATGAACCAAAGAAGGAGAGTCGTGTTGGGAAGGCAATCTCGATCTTCGTTACTTCCTTGAACTTTGCAAAAAGCATAATATGTGGACTATTGTTCGTATTGGTCCGTTTTGCCACGGAGAGATGAGATCTGGTTCAATTCCTGATTGGATTTATGGACGTACATTTCAAATTCGTACTAATGATGAAGAGTATCTTAAATATGTAGACCGTCACTATGAAAATATTGCCAAACAATTGCAAGGGCATTATTATCAGGAAGGTGGAATCGTGATAGGTATCCAGTTGGAAAATGAGTTGCAACATTCTGCTTCGCCGTGGCCATTTGGTTATCCGGGGCAACCCTTGGAATTTACAGTTGCCGATTATGACGTAGATAATACTCATATTGGAGTACAAACGGCCGAACAACCTGTACAGGCTGCTGATATGGGACAGAGGCACTTTGCCACGCTTAAAGCCCTTTCAGAGAGTAAGGGTATCAAGGCCCCATTGACAACTGCTACGGGTTGGGGATATGCCGCTATGCTTCCTAATGAAGTCTTCCGGTTACTTCTTGTTATCCCTATATTGGTGGGATGCAAAACTCAGTCCCTCACGCTTTTATCTTTTTAAGGATATGACGGTCGAGCCAGACTACTCGCCTGTACGTTACAATCCCGGTGATTATCCGTCGTTCTCGGCAGAGATGGGTATTGGTAACCAACATGTTTATTGGCGTCGCGTCACGCCGCCAGATGCTTCTGCGGAAGCAATGGTAGTACGTGCACTTGGTTCTGGAAGTAACGGAGTGGGGTATTATATGTATCAAGGTGGAACTACTCCACGCAATGAAAATGGATTTCAAAGTGACCATCCAATGGGGGTTCCTTTGATGAGTTATGATTTTAAAGCACCGTTGGCGGAATTCGGATTCACCCGTCCCACTTACCGAGGCCTGAACTTCTGCATCTTTTTACTAATGATTTGGAATATACTTGCTCCGATGGGCATTGTGCTGCCGGAAGACGCACAGACCATTATGCCAACTGATCAAACAAAACTCCGTTATGCAGTGCGTAAAAAAGAGAATAGTGGTTTTGTCTTTATAAATAATTTCCAGGACCATTCGCCACGCATTAATCTCCGTGCTTCTATTGAAATAGAAACTTCCGAAGGCATACGACGTTTCCCATCAGTAGGAGAGATAACCTTTAAGAAAGATATGTCCGCTATATTCCCTTTCAATCTTGAATGAATGGTGCTGTGCTGCTTACAGCAACGGCACAACCGTTGGCGGTTCTTACAGACGGTGCTGTAAAGCACTATTTCTTCTTTGCTCCGGATGGGATTGAGCCTGAGTTCATTTTCGACACTTCTTCTGTCAGAGAACGAACTCGATATACCCCTACTCCCGGTATCAATAGTACTGTTAAAGTCAAACCACGCAATGGTGATGAGTTCTATCTGACTACCTTGACCCGTTCTGAGGCTTTGGACGCTTTCAAAATCAAAGGAAATAACGGATGCGAACGGCTTGTGATCACTAATGCAGATTTAATGCAATATGATGATAAGGTAGTTCTCCAGCAGACATCTCCTATAATTACGGCTACTGTATTTTCGGCCAAAGTGGCAAAAAGCCATTTGTAAAATATACGTTTGAAAATAAGCCTATTGAAATTAAGCCTATCATTACCACTTCAGGCGACCGCCGTATGAAGGTCTGCCTGCCAAAGAATGCTTATGACGGTGTAAGTGAACTCTACCTGGTAGTAGACTATACAGGTGACACTATGCAAGCACTTGTTGATGGCGAAATGGTTAGTGATAATTTTTGGGATGCCACTCCATGGCAGATTGGTTTGAAGCGATTTGAATCAAAAATGTCAAAGGGTATCGGGCTTAATCTATATATGACGGCTTTGCATCCTGATGCTACTTTTTTGGCAGATATTGAAGGTGCTAAGTCTCTTGACTTTTCAAAAGGTAAAATTGCCCGATTTAATAATGTGAAAATCGTCCCTGAATATAAAGTTGAATTCAATCCCTTTAATACTATCTCAAAATGAAAAATATACTTGTCGTATTAACAAGTTGTGGCGTTAAAGGGGAGACAGGAATACCTACCGGGTATTTTATGAGTGAAGTTACCCATCCTTGGAAGGTATTTATGAATGCCGGATATAATGTTGACTTTGTCTCTCCTAAAGGTGGGGAATCGCCCATTGATACCTTTGATCTTGCTGACCCCATCAACTATGAATTTTGGGAAAAAGAAGAATGGCGTGTTAAGATTCAGCATTCTATGTCTCCCCAGATGGTTGATTCTGCCAATTATTGCGGTATCTTTTTTGCAGGAGGACATGGGGCTATGTGGGATTTGGCCAAGGACAAAGACATAGCCCATATAGCGGTATCGATTTATGAGTGTGGGGGAGTGGTAGGTGGTGTATGCCATGGCCCTGCAGGAATTGTCAATTTGCGTCTTTCTACTGGGCGTTATCTGGTTGACGGTCTTCGTGTTAATAGTTTTACCAATGAAGAAGAAAATATAGAGGGAACCGACAAGGTGGTGCCATTTTTGTTAGAATCACTTCTTCGCCAGCATGGTGGGATTTTTGAAAAGTCGGAGCCTTGGCAAATTCATTGTACGTCTGATTCTCGCCTTGTGACGGGACAAAATCCACAGTCTGCGACTGCCGTTGCCGAAGCATTTGTCTGCGAATTGGCCAAACTCTAATTGAAATCTTTGTTTCATATAGTTCTCCCGTACTGCCGATAAACGAGTTAAGAAGGCAGTACGATGATGACTTTAGTCACATCTCTTTTTCTTAAGCCTTATTGCGGTTTCGGTATGCTTTAGGACTGAGTCCCATAATATGTGAAAATAAACGTGAAAAGTAATATTGGTCATCTATTCCTAATTTCAGGCTGATTTGATTCAGTTTCATATTCGTATTATCGAGAAGGTTGCAGGCTTTACGTATTTTCATAAAATTGAAGTAGTTTAAAGGGCTGTGTCCTGTACGTTCCTTGAAAATTGCAGAGAGTCGAGATTGGGAGAGGCCGGAGAAGTCTGCAATGTCCTTTAGTGTAAGGCGCTTTTCAATGTTTTCATTGAAAAGTGTGTTACCAGATTTATAATATCAATATTATGGGTTGATTTGGTGTTTGCCGCTCGATATTGCATGGATGAAACGAAGGAGCTAGGTAATGCTGAAATGTGGCCATTGCATAGCGGATATTCTCAACGGCAATGATGATTGGAGCGTATTGAAGATTTCTTCGAATAAATTAATCCTTGTGTTGATACGGGATGTCATATTGGGTGTTACATCTTGGGGATTAATACAATTGGCTGCATAGTATTGGGCCAATGAGCCGCCAAAATGAATCCAGTAAATGGTCCATGGGGTTGTTTCGTCTGCGGCATAATGTGGATATACCGGCTGGAAGAATGAAATACTGGTTTGCTCTTACTTCGTAATGTTTTCCTTTGATTTCAAACCAACCCTTACCGTCAATGCAGTATATAAAAACATATTCGTCTATAGGTTTCTCTCTGCTACGATAATGATTTGATGCTTTGGGATAATAACCAATATCTGTAATGTAAATAGATGAGGCAAGGGGATCATCTTTCATAAGCCTTATGATTGCTTTTGGCAAAACAATAGACAGTTCACCTTTAAATCCGTCTTTGATTTTCATAATATATGATATAGATATATTACAAATATAAGGGAATTTTGAATACAATCTGATAATCTTCTCAAACAAATTTGAAATCTTGTTTTTCGAGAAGATAAAAGCAGTAAGATAGTCCATCTATTTTTGTGTAATAATCATTTTTTTTAAAAGACACTACCGTTACCTTTGTGTCATAAAATCAATTAATACCATGGAAAATTTCAACAGAAGATTTATTTATTTCATTTGTATTGTTTCCGCTATGGGCGGATTGCTTTTTGGCTATGATTGGGTGGTGATTGGAGGTGCCAAACCGTTTTATGAGGTATTCTTTGGGATAGCCAATGAACCGACTTTGCAGGGATTGGCCATGTCAATTGCCCTTGCCGGATGCCTTGTGGGTGCAATGGTTTGTGGTACTTTGGCAGACCGTCTTGGTCGTAAGCATTACTTGCCATTTCTGCATTTATTTTTCTTGTTTCAGCCTATGGTACCGGTGCGTTCGATACCTTTACTGCCTTTTTGTGTGCTCGTTTTGTCGGTGGCATTGCAATCGGTTTGGCTTCAGGATTATCTCCGATGTATATTGCAGAGGTTGCTCCAAGCCATATTCGTGGTAAACTCGTATCTCTGAATCAACTGACCATTGTACTTGGTATTTTGGCGGCACAGATTGTCAACTTGATGATAGCCGAACCGATGCCTGCCGGAACTACTGTTCCTGCTGTAGATTCATGGAATGTATTGATGGGCTGGCGGTGGATGTTTTGGAGTGCAGCATTCCCTGCCGGAGCCTTTTTGCTCCTTGCCTGTTTCATTCCTGAAAGTCCCCGTTATTTAGTAATGAAGGACCGTATAAAAGAGGCAAGGGAGATACTCAGGAATATTGGCGGGCAGAGGTATGCCGATGATGAGGTGAATGCAGTGAAGAATACCCCTAAAAACTCGGAAAAACAGAGCGGATTAGGACTGCTCTTCAGTCGTCCATACCGTAGGGTGCTGGTTCTCGGTTTGGTAATAGCGGTCTTCCAACAATGGTGTGGTACGAATGTCATTTTCAATTATGCACAGGAAATTTTTTCCAACGCTGGTTTCGATCTCGGAGAAATGTTGTTTAACATTGTTTTGACCGGAATTGTGAATGTGATATTCACCATTGCTGCGGTCTATGCAGTCGAGAAATTGGGACGTCGTAAATTAATGCTTTGGGGATCCGGTGGACTCAGTGTGGTTTATGCTACACTTGGTATGTGCTATTTTTTCCAAGTAACAGGATTCTTTATGATTATCTTGGTTGTTGCAGCCATTGCATTTTATGCTATGACTCTCGGTCCTGTCACATGGGTACTCCTGTCTGAAATATTTCCCAATCGTATTCGTGCCATAGCCATGGCCACTTGTACTTTTGCGCTTTGGATAGCTCTTGTACGTTGACTTATACTTTTCCGCTTCTAAATGTATCGCTTGGTAGTTTTGGAACATTCTGGATTTATGCACTAATTTGCGGTGTTGGTTATGTTTTCTTTAAGTTCCGTTGTCCTGAGACCAAGGGAAAAGTCTTGAACAACTCGAGAATGAACTTGTAGACAACAAATTGTAGTGTAAACATACTTTTGATAGAAATAAATTCATAATTATAACTTATTAACGAATCATACTATGGTAAAAGCCTGGAAAGAAAAAGTAGTAATCCCTACCTATGAAGTAGGAAAACCTGAAAAAAATCCTATCTTCTTGAGAAACGAGTTTATCAAGCTCAAGCGGTGTAGTTTATCCTTTATCCTGTGATAGAATCAATTTCCAATGAAGAAAACCGACCATGAATGGAACGCTATTTTCATTGAGAATGAGTATATAAAGGTGATGATACTTCCGAACTTGGTGGCCGTGTACAGATGCATACGACAAGATCAAGCTGCGTCACTTTGTTTATTATAACCATGTCATTAAGCCGGCTCTTGTCGGACTTGCCGGTCCATGGATCTCCGGTGCATTGAATTCAATTGGCCCCAGCATCATCGTCCGTCGACGTATATGCCGGTTGACTGTACCATTGAAGAGCATGCGGATGGTGCTGTTACTGTATGGGTAAGCGAAATGGAACGTATGTTCCACCAGAAGGGTATGGCAGGATTTACACTTCGTCCTGGATGTGCTTTCCTTGAAATCAAGGGTGTATTGTACAATCGTACCGATGTTCCGCAGACTTTCCTTTGGTGGCTAATCCTGCCGTTGCTGTCAATGACTACTATCGTTCAGTATTTCCGCCTGATATCAATGCCGTTTTCGACCATGGTAAACGTGCTGTCAGTTCTTTCCCCATTGCAACGGGAACCTATTATAAAATGGATTATTCATCCGGTGTCGATATTGCCAACTATAAGAATATCTTTGTACCCACTTCGTATATGGGGGTAAATTCGAAATATGACTTTGAAGGTGGTTACGAATTTGATACAGAGGCAGGAATGCTTCATGTTGCGAGCCATCATGTTTCTCCTGGAAAGAAGCAATGGACATGGGGAAATGGAGATTTCGGTCGTGCATGGGACCGTTGTCTTACCGATGATGATGGCCCCTATATAGAACTTATGGCGGGGGTTTATACTGAAAATCAGCCGGACTTTACATGGTTGATGCCGTATGAAGAGAAAGAGTTTACGCAATATTTCCTCCCCTACCGTGAGTTGGGTGTCGTAAAGAATGCTACCAGAGATTTACTGATGAATATTGAGCCTCAGGATGGAGGAAAGGTTCATCTGAAAGTATTTGCCACGTCGAAGCAAACTGTGACGATTCGTCTTACGGGAGAGGATAATTGTGAATATCTTAATCGCGAGGTTTTGATAGAACCGGAAAAAGTATTTGAAGAAACTGTTGATGTGCAAGGCGTGCCATTCAGTACATTGACGCTTGATTTTATCAAAAACGGGCACGTTGTGATGTCATGGCATACCGAGCCAGATGAAATCCGTCCCATCCTGATGCTGCTGAGGCGCTTTATTGCCGGATCAGATTAAGACGGTTGAACAGTTGTACCTCACCGGTCTTCATTTGGAGCAATATCGTCATGCTACATATTCGCCGATTGATTATTATGAAGAGGGATTGCGGCGCGACCCGAATGATGTACGTTGTAACAATGCAATGGGATTGTGGTACATTCGTAAGGGCCGTTTTGATATGGCTGAAAATAACTTGAAAAGGCCGTTAGCATCTTACAAAAATGTAATCCGAATCCGTATGACGGAGAGCCTATTTACAATCTAGGTCTTGCCTCAAGTATCAGGGACGTTACGATGAGGCCTATAATCGTTTCTATAAGTCTACTTGGAATGGCGGCTGGCAAGACGCCGGTTATTTTGCATGTGCACAGATTTCTTGTATGAACGGGAATTATGGTGAAGCGCTTTATGAAGCCGAACGGTCACTTCTGCGTAACTGGCACAATGCGAAGGCTCGTGCGTTGAAAGCGGCTATCTTATATCGGATGAATCGTTGTGAAGAAGCCGCCGCTTTCTGTCGGGAGTCGTTGGAGTTTGATAAGTTCAATTATGGTTGCCTCTATATTGAATATCTTATTTCCAAGGAACAAGCGTTACTTGATGATTTGATTTTATTGGCACATGGCAATGCGCATAATTATGACGAAATTGCTCTTGATTTCTGTGCTGCCGGCTTGTGGAAAGAGGCAGAGGCGCTTTGGCAGGTTGCATAGCACAAAAGGCTACTACTCCGATGACATATTATTATCTTGGGTGGTGCTTGTTGCAGGCAGGCGATAAAGAAAATGCCGCTAAGGCTTTCGATACCGGCAGTGCCGATTGTCCGGACTATGTGTTCCCTAACCGTCTTGAGGCAGTACTCGCTCTGTATGCTGCACTTGAAATCAATCTCGATGATGCTTGCGCCAATCACTATCTTGGCAACCTTTTCTATGACAAGCGTCAATATGACCTTGCACAGAACCATTGGGAACGTGCTACCGAACTTAATCCTGAGTTCCCGACCACTTGGCGTAATCTTGCCCTTGTCTATTATAACAAGCGTAATGCTTCCGAACGGGCTCTTGAGTGTATGGAACGTGCTTTCTTCCTGGACGAAACTGATGCGCGTATTCTTATGGAACTGGATCAACTTTATAAGAAATTGCAACGTCCGCATACTGAACGTTTGGCATTCTTGCAAAATTATCCGAATCTGATAGAGCAGCGTGACGATCTTGTTCTTGAAGAGATAACATTGCTTAATCAAACAGGCCGGTACACCGAGGCTAAAAGGAAACTTGATAGTCATCAGTTCCATCCTTGGGAAGGTGGCGAAGGGAAAGTCCCGTTCCAATATCAGACAGCCGCATAGAACTTGCCAAACTTGCCATTGCAGATGAAAAGTATGCGGAGGCTATCGTGCTTCTCAACGAGTGCTTACAGTATCCTCATCATTTGGGCGAAGGTAAACTTTACGGTGCGCAAGAGAATGATTTCTTCTATCTGCTTGGCTTATGCTATAAAGCAATGGGGCAGGAAGATGAAGCCAACAAATGCTTTGAACAAGCAACGTTGGGACCGACCGAACCTGCTGCGGCAATGTACTATAATGATGCAAAACCTGATAAAATCTTTTATGCCGGTCTGGCCTTCCGGGCTCTTGGTGATGAAAATAAGGCACGTGCTTATTTCAATCGTCTTGTAGATTATGGAAAGCAGCATCTGCACGAAAAGGTGGTAATGGACTATTTTGCAGTCAGCCTTCCCGACCTTCAGATTTGGGATGGAAGTTTGGATGAGGCAAACCGCATTCATTGCTTATATATGCTTGCGCTTGGTTATGCAGGACTTGGCGACAAAGAGCATTCTGATCGCTATCTTGCTGAAGCAGCATCTATGAATATCAATCATCAGGGAATCCAATCATTTAAAACTCTATACAATGTTGCGAAATTCTAAGATATTTATAGTCTTGTTGATGCTTTCGGCTATATGTAGTCTGACTGCATGTAACGATGATAATGTATATGAGGCTCCCGAAGCAGTCAACACTTATGTGTTGGCTGTGGGGGATAACTATGGTGATGTCGTGTCAGGTTGGAATGTTACCGATATTCCTAATGGTATCTACGACTTGGAGTTCTATACGAAATCTTCTCAGGCTATCCGGTTGCCATATCTGACTGCTTCCGGTAAAATGACAGCCATTAAGCCGTCAGAAACGACTTGGGCTAAAAATGTAATTAAAGGCGTGCAGGTAAGTGATGGTACATGTCATATCAAGTTGGATAATGGTGAAGGCGTTGAAATCAAGTCCTTACAGTTAGTGAGTTCTTCACAGGAAGAGTTTAATCTTGTGAAAGGTGGTGATATCTCTCTTCTTTCTTACGTAGAAGATAATGGGGGAAAATACTATGATGTAAACGGGCAATCGGATGACTGTCTTGAAATTCTTAAGCAGAATGGTATGAATCTGGTACGTTTGCGTTTGTATAATGATCCGGGTAATAAGGATTTTTATCCTTTCGAATACTCTTCCTGCCGGTTAATCAGAATCAAGCGGACATATTGAATTGGCAAAACGTGCTAAAGAAAAGGGGATGGAGATACTGTTGACCTTTCATTATTCCGATTATTGGACGAATGGGAATGACCAATACAAACCTCACGAATGGGCTGAATTGGATTTTGAAACATTAAAAACTACAGTCTACAATTATACTGCCGATTTCCTTCGGAAGATGGATGCGCAAGGTACTGCTCCCGAATATGTAGCCATTGGTAATGAAATTCAGGCCGGCCTTCTCTATCCGGATGGCGCTTGTGCCAATCCCATTAAGATGTGCGCTTTGTTGAATGCGGGTACAAAGGCTGTTCGTGAAGTCTCTCCTGATGCTCGGATTGTGATTCACAGTACCTATAGCGAAGGTATTCCGGAAACAACTCATAAGTGGTTTTTCGGCTTGATGCGTGATTATGCTGTCGACTATGACATCATTGGTATCTCTTACTATCCTTTTTGGACTAATATGCGAGCTTTGGACTTTCGTGAGTGGGCAGACCGTATGATTAGCCAGTTTGATAAAGACATTCTGGTTGTTGAAACCGGCTATGCATGGAATAGGACACTTCCCGATGGCAATCCGGGACAACTCTCCCATAATGGCCCTTATGCCGAATTTTCCAAATTAGGCCAGCGTGACTTTATTGTCGATTTAACCAATCAAATCAAGCAGGTGAAGAGCGGGCGTGTTCTTGGTTATGTCTATTGGGACCCGATCTTTATAGAAACTCCAGGATTGGGGTGGATTCTGGG
>ENA-OQCP01000506-OQCP01000506.1-human-gut-metagenome-genome-assembly--contig:-NODE-506-length-17322-cov-2.161733_pt1 | contig 17322 bp, 23 predicted proteins | sample MGYA00242760_ERZ504583 | MGnify/ENA primary metagenome ERZ504583 (study PRJEB26092, sample SAMD00036308) | human gut metagenome | host: Homo sapiens | study: EMG produced TPA metagenomics assembly of...
CGCAAGGATCGGTGTGCCCTCCCCGCAGGCAAGGTCCACGCCCCGGTGGAAGGCTTTTTCCCCGGTAAAGGGATCCTTCCGCCAGCCATAAGGGTCAGAGACACGCCACGCCGCCGTTTCCAGCGGGAAGCAGAGCGTCTGCCCCGGCTTTGCCTGTTTCAGGCTGGCTCCCGCCGGGACATTTTTGCCCGCACAGACCGGGAGCACCCTGCCCGCCAGCAGAATGATCAGCAGCACCGTCAGAGCCAGCACCGCCGCCCGTTGATATCGCTTGTGTTTCCCTGCTCGTCCATGTTTTGCCTGCATCTTTTCGCCCTCCGTTCTGGAAAGTGTATGCAGAAGGAAGATCACTGAGAACCAAAACACCCCCTGAGAGATTTCCCAGAGGGTGCTCTTTCCGTATTTACCGGCGGAGCAGTCATGGAGCCGCTGGAAGAGGCTGGAGTGGCCGTGCCGTTCCGCGCGATCAACAGCGTGCGGAGCGGGTGCGCTCTGCACAGCCGGAGCAGGTGCTGCTTTCACCGTGGCAGGCTGTTTTGCTGGTTCTGCGGGCTGCTCCGCCACCTGAACCGGCTCCGGTCTCGTTACGGGCTCAGACGGCTGCTCCGGTGCCTTTGGCTCGGGCTGCTCCGGTTCTGCCGCAGAAGCGGTATCCCGGGCGAGCCAGTCATCCCGGAGCAGATCGTACATGTCCATCTGGCCGTTGACAAGGGGCTCACCGGGGGCCGCTTTCACCTTCTGATAGCTGCCGTCTGCCCGCATCTCCCGGGCATTGACGTTGTCCCTCAGCTGCAATTGGAGGATATCGCTCAGCTTCTGGATGAGGACAGGGTCCTCCACCGGACACCCACCTCCACGCGCACTCGGTGTTGCGGGTGAGGAAATCGCCGGAGGCGATATAGATGCGGGTGGTCACGCCATCGTAGAAGCTGTAGATGCGGCCATGCTCAAGGTAGCGGCCCACCAGACTGCGGATATGCAGGTTCTCGGTCTTACCCGGCACCTCGGCGCGGACACAGCAGATGCCGCGCACGATCATATCGATGCGGACCCCCGCACAGCTGGCTTCTTCAAGCTTCAGGATGATATCCCGATCCGAGATGGAGTTGTTTTTCAGGATCATGGATGCCGGGCGGCCCAGCTTGGCTGCATTGATGACCCGGTCCATCTCGTCCAGCAGCACGCTCTTGAAGCGCAGAGGAGCCACCAGCATCTTCTCGGTGGTCTCCGTCAGCTTCTGCACGGCAAGGTTCTGGAACACGTTGGAGCTTCCTCGCCGATGCCAGATCTGCCGTGATGAACGAATAATCGGTATAGAGCTCGCTGGTCTTTTCGTTGTAGTTGCCGGTGCCGATCTGGGTGATATAGCTGTATCCCTGCGGGCCCTTTTTCGTGATGAGGGTCAGCTTGGAGTGCACCTTGTAATCATCAAAGCCATAGAGAATGGTACAGCCAGCCTCTTCCAGCTGCTTGGACCAGTCGATGTTGTTCTGCTCGTCAAAGCGGGCACGCAGCTCCACCAGAGCCACCACTTCCTTGCCGTTTTCGGCGGCTTCGATCAGGGCCTGCACGATCTGGGATTCCCGCGCCATCCGGTAAAGGTCATCTTGATGGAGATGACCTCCGGATCCCGCGCGGCCTTTTTCAGCATCGCGATGAAGGGACGGATGGACTGATACGGATAACTGAGCAGGACATCGTGCTTTTCCACCTCTGCGGCAAGGTCATACTCCTGGGGCGGCAGCATGGGCCGGGCCGAGGGATAGAACAGCTCCGGGTTGCCTCGGCCTCCATTTTACCGGTGAGCTTGTAGAAAAAGCTCAGATCCAGCGGGCTCTTCTGGGCGAATACCCGCTTATGGCTCAGTTCTAATTTATCGCAGAGGAGACGCAGGATCTCCTGCGGGGCCGTGGGAGTTACCTGCAGGCGGACAGCGGCCAGCTTGCGGCGGCGCTTGAGCAGGTCGGCCATGATCTCGCGGTAATCGATATCATGGTCCATCATGCCCTCTTTTACGTCAATGTCAGCGTTGCGGGTGACGCGGAACAGGCACTTTTCCTGCACAGCATCCTTGCCGAAGATGAGAGACGCGTAATGGAGCACCAGTTCCTCTGTCAGGGCAAACTCGGTCTTGCCTCCCGGCGCACCAGGATCAGCCGCTCCATCTGGCTGGAAATGGGGATCATGCCAAGGCTCTGGCCCTCTTTTTCCTTGAGCAGAGCGCCCAGGTAGATCTCCTTATTGCGCAGGAACGGGAACGGGTGGTGGTTGTCCACGATCTGCGGGCTGAGGATGGGGAACAGCTCGTTCTGGAAGTATTTTTTCCAGAAGCGCTCCTGCTCCTTATCCATCGCATCGAAGTTTACCTTTTTATAGCCGCAGGCATCCAGATTTTCCAGCGCTTTCTCGTAGTATTTATCGCAGTCCTCCTGCAGATGGGCAACTTGGGCATGATAGCGTTCAGCTGTTCCTCGGCCGTCATGTTGGTCTTGTTCTCACGCTTGTCTTTGTCCTTCTGACTGCGTGCAAGGTTGGCGCGCTCCTGCAGGGAGCCCACACGCACCATGAAAAATTCATCCAGATTGGAGCCATAAATGGCAAGGAATTTCACCTGCTCTGCCAGCGGGACATTCTTATCCTTGCCCAGCACCAGCACACGGCGGTTAAAATCCAGCCAGCTGAGTTCACGGTTGATGAAGATCGTATCCTCTTTCATACGTAGTTTACTCCCTTTTTCCCTGACCTGCGGCTTTCGCCGCAGCGCTTCAGCTCACATAAGCAAGTCCATCCCACTCATCCACCACTGCTTCCGTCAGGCCGGGCACAGCAGCAGCCTCTTCCACCGCGGCAAAGCGCCCGTACTGCTCCCGGTATTCAATGATGGCCCGGCGCGCCGCTCCCCCACTCCCGGCAGTGCAGAGAGCATCTAACCCGGCGGTGTTCAGATCGACCCGTGCCAGCTGGATGAGCGGTGTTTCACTCCCGGCTGCACGGTCCGGTTCTGCCTGCCGCGGAACGGCAAATCCAAACGCCAGCGCAACGCACACCACGCAGACAAGGGCCGCTGTCCACAGAAATCTCTGTTCCGTTTTTGTGAGACTGGCTTTCTTCATTCCATTGTACCCGACTTTCTCTGAAAAAGAAAGCCCTCTGCGGAGAATTTGCAGAGAGCTTTACAATGATTTTACGCAGAAGTTTCCGCACGGCGCACCATGCCATACAAAAGCTCTGCCGCCGCACCGGTATCGTGGTCGGTCAGGGTCATCCGGTTGGCAGCAAGGCGCAGTTCAGGCGCGGCATCCGCAGGCACAACGCTCTCCCCCGCCAGATGGACAAGGTCGAGCATCTGGGTGCAGCCGGCCAGCACCGTCAGCTGCTCGGCGGCATAGCCGGAGGAGGGCAGACGGCGTTGAGCATGGCACTGCCTGAGACAAGGCCAGGGGTAAGCACCAGCGTATCCGGTGCAAGGCGCTCCGCATGCAGGAAGGCTGCCGCGTCCCCCAGCGCCTTTTGCAGTGTGGGCAGAAGGGGCATCTGCTTTTTGTCCTGATAAAACAGGATGCGCAGAACGTCCTCGCCCTTGACATCGGCGGCGTTGCTCAGCACAAAGGGAGTCCACTCCTGCTTGAGGTGGAACACCAGCCCTTCGCTCATCCGCACAGCGCGGGTGGAGCCATCGCGCATCTGCAGGGCAATGCCCACGCCGGACAGGGAGGGCAGTATCTTCAGGACAGACTCCTCCATCCCCTCAAAGCTGCACAGCGCGGTGCCGGAGCCCTCCGAAAAGTTGTAGGCCAGTGTGCCGCCGCAGACCAGCGCGGGCGCACTGAGCCGCACCCCGCCCAACAGAGAGCGGACCGCCCGGGGCGAGCGCTGAGAGAAAACGGTCAGCCTGCCGCCCCTGCTGGCAAAAAGCTGCAGCACGTCCCGCTGGAGCTGGGGCAGATTGCCTGCGGCATCCAGCAGCAGGCTGTCCAGATCACAGAGACTAGGGTCTGGTCAATGGTCGTCTCTTTCATAGGGTATTTCCTCCTGTGCGCTGACGGAGCGTGGTCAAGAAGCGGATGAAGTAATCCGGCAGCTCAGAATCGAACCGCAGGTGTTCGCCCGTGATGGGGTGAATAAACCCCAGCGTTTTTGCATGCAGGCACTGGCCTTGCAGGCTGGTGATGCAGTTGTGGGGGCCATACACCGGGTCGCCCGCCACCGGATGGTGGATGGAAGCCATGTGAACGCGGATCTGGTGGGTACGGCCCGTTTTCAGGCGGCACTCCAGCATCGTGAACTCGCCCAGCCGTTCCAACACCTTGTAGCCGGTATAGGCGTACTTTGTGTGGGGCTCACTGGCCGGATAGACCGCCATCTTCTTGCGGTCGGTCTTGCTGCGGCCCAGGTTGCTCTCCACAAAACCCTCATCCTGGCAAAGCCGCCATAGACGATGGTATTGTAGGCCCGCTCCACGCTGTGCACTGCCATCTGCTGGGAAAGGCCGATGTGGGTTGCATCATCCTTTGCCACCACCAGCAGACCGCTGGTGTCCTTATCGATGCGGTGGACGATACCGGGCCGGATCTCGCCGCCAATGCCGGAAAGGCTGCCCTTGCAGTGCCAGAGCAGAGCGTTGACCAGGGTGCCGTCCGGGTTGCCGGGAGCCGGGTGGACGACCATCCCTTTGGGCTTGTTGACCACCAGAAGGTGTGCATCCTCATAGATGATGTCCAGCGGGATCTCCTGCGGTACAGCCTCGATGGGCTTTGCGTCGGGGATCTCCAGCAGGATGATATCCCCTGCCTTGAGCTTCAGGCTTTTGGCCGGGGCCTTGCCGTTGCAGAGCACATGGCCCTCCGCCACAAGGCCCTGCAGGGCACTGCGGGAAAGGCCGGTGTCCTCGCCGCTCAGAAAGCGGTCGATGCGCTGGCCTGCGCCCTCGGCTTCCACGATATATTCACGCTGCTCCATGCTTACTGCTCCTTCGGGCCTTTTTCGTATCCTCGTGCAGCTCCTCCAGGAAAATGACCAGCACCCAGAGCGCCACACCAACGCAGACACAGATATCTGCAAAATTGAACACTGCGAACCGCATGAACAGCAGGTTGATGTAATCCACCACCTCGCCGTTCAGCACACGGTCGATCAGGTTGCCGATGCCGCCGCCCAGCACCAGGATGAGTGCGGCCTGCTGCAGACGGTTGTTCCGGCTGCGGAAGAACAGCCAATAAGCAACCAACAGCAGCGCTGCGCTGGTTGCAACGATCAAAAACAACTGTTTGCCGCTGAGCAGGCTGAATGCCATGCCCTGGTTGAGCACGAACCGCAGCTCCACCACATGGGGGATCAGCGGCATTGCGCCCACCGGCTGCAAAGCGCTGACAGCCCAGAACTTGATGGCCTGATCGAGCCGACCAGCGCCGCAACGCACAGCAGATTGAAGATCACAAATGCCATAAAAATACTCCCAACGGCGGCACGCTGCCGCCTGTGTTCTGATACCAAAAAGCGGCGCCCCCTGCTCGAAAGGAGCGCCGCAGCGTTTATTTCAGGAAGGCTTATGCTTCCACCACGCTTGCGCAGCGTGCGCAGAGGGTGGGATGTGCGGCGTGGGTACCGATGTCTGCGGAGTACTTCCAGCAGCGCTCGCACTTTTCGCCGGTGGCATGTGCAGCAGCAACGCCCAGACCCTCAACAGCGGAGGCCGAACCACCCTCGCCCTTGACCAGCTCCACATGGGAGACGATCATCAGGTCAGCCAGCTCGTCCATGGGAATGCTGTTCAGCAGATCATAGACGGCATCATTGCAGTACAGGGTAACGGAAGCTTCCAGAGAAGCACCGATGGTCTTTTCTGCACGGGCCTGCTCCAGCACCTTCTTGACCTCGTCACGGACAGCAATGAGCTGTGCCCACTTTGCCTTGAAGGCATTGTCTGCAGCGTACTGGCCTGCCTTGGGCATTGCCTCGAACACAACGTACTTGTTCATGCCTTCGGTCTTGGGCAGGAAGTCCCAGATCTCCTGGCTGGTGAAGCAGAGGATAGGGGCAATGATCTTGTCCAGTGCGACCAGGATCTTGTACATGGTAGTCTGGGCAGCCTTGCGGCCCACACCGTTGGTGCAGTACAGGCGGTCCTTGGTCACATCCAGGTAGAAGTTGGACATGGCAACAACGCAGAAGTTGTAGACGGCGTGATAGACCTTGTTGAAGTCATACACATCATAGCCTGCCTTGGCATTCACGATCAGGTCATCCAGAGCAGCCAGTGCCCAGCGGTCGATCTCCTGCAACTGGTCATCTGCCACACAATCGGTGTTGGGATCAAAGCCATCCAGATTGCCCAGAATGAAGCGGGCGGTGTTGCGGATCTTGCGGTATGCCTCGCTCAGCTGCTTGAAGATATTCTTACCGGCGCGCACATCCACAGTGTAGTCGGAAGAAGCGACCCACAGGCGGATGATATCCGCGCCATAGTCCTTGATGATCTCGCTGGGCTCCACGCCGTTGCCGGCGCTCTTGTGCATCTGCTTGCCCTGCTCGTCCACGACCCAGCCGTGGCACAGAACAGACTTGTAAGGTGCGCAGCCCTTGGCAGCCACGCTGGTCAGCAGGCTGGACTGGAACCAGCCGCGGAACTGGTCGCCGCCCTCCATATACATGTCGGCCGGGAAGCTCAGCTCCGGGCGCTCCTCCAGAACGGCAGCGTGGGTGGAACCGGAATCGAACCAGACATCCATGATATCGGTATCCTTGGTCCACTCGGAAGCGCCGCACTTCTCGCAGACTTCACCTGCGGGGATGATCTGCTCTGCCTCGTACTTGTACCAGGCATCGGAGCCCTCCTTGCGGAACAGCGCGCTGACAGCCTTGATGGTGGCATCGGTGATGTGGTAAGCACCGCACTTCTTGCAGTAGAAAGCCGGGATGGGCACACCCCAGGTACGCTGACGGCTGATGCACCAGTCGTTGCGGTCACGGACCATGCCCTTCATGCGGTCGTGGCCCCAGTCAGGCATCCACTTCACGGTGTCGATGGCCTTGTAGACATCGTCACGGAACTTGGCAACAGAGCAGAACCACTGCTCGGTGGCACGGAAGATGATGGGGTTGTGGCAGCGCCAGCAGTGGGGGTACTGATGCTTGATGTGCACCTGGCCCATGATGGCACCGGCTTCGGTCAGGTCGGCCAGAATGGTCTTGTTGGCAGCCCAGACACGCTGGCCTGCGTACTTACCGGCCAGCTCCGTCAGGCAGCCGCCGTCGTCCACAGGAACAGTGATGGGCACGTTGTACTTCTGAGAAACATTGAAGTCATCCACGCCGTGGCCGCCTGCGGTATGGACGCAGCCGGAACCGCTTTCCAGCGTGACATGGTCACCCAGGATGACGATGCCCTCCTTGGGCAGGTAGACGTGATGATAGCGCATCAGCTCGAACTCAGCGCCGGAAACAGGCTCGCCCACGATCTCGTAGTTCTCAATATGGCAGGCATCCATCACGCTCTTGACCAGCTCGGTGGCCATGATATGGTACTCCTCGCCGATCTTGACAAAGGAATACTCAAAGGCACCGTTCAGGCAGATGGCCTCGTTGGCGGGCAGGGTCCAGGTGGTGGTGGTCCAGATCACGAAGTAGGTCTTATCCATCGGGATGCCGTGCTTTGCCAGCACCCGTTGGGGTCCTGAGAAACGTGGAAGCGGACGAAGATGGAATCGCAGTCGTCCTCGCCGTACTCGATCTCTGCCTCAGCCAGAGCGGTGCGGCAGTCGGGGCACCAGTACACGGGCTTCAGGCCCTTGTAGATGTAGCCCTTCTTGGCCATCTCGCCAAAGATCTCGATCTGACGCGCTTCAAACTCAGGCTTCAGGGTCAGGTAGGGGTCTCAAAGTCACCGATAACGCCCAGACGCTTGAACTGGTCGCTCATAATGTCGATATGCTCGGTGGCAAACTTTTCGCAGATCTGGCGCAGCTCCAGCTTGGAGATGTCCTTCTTTTTCTCGCCCAGAGAGGACAGCGCCTTCAGCTCAATGGGCAGGCCGTGGGTATCAAAGCCGGGCACATAGGGAGCCTGGAAGCCCTCCATGTTCTTGTCGCGGATGATGATATCTTGATGATCTTGTTCAGGGCGGTGCCCATGTGGATGTTGCCGTTTGCATACGGAGGGCCGTCGTGCAGGACAAACTTGGGCTTGCCGTCGTTATGCTTGATCAGGTTGTTGTACAGGTCGTTCTTCTCCCAATCCTCCAGCATGGCGGGCTCCTTCTTGGGCAGACCGGCACGCATCTCAAACAGAGTCTTGGGCAGATTCAGGGTACTATCGTACTGAGACTTATTCTTAGCCAATGGTTACACACTCCTCTAATTTACTAAAACGCTTTGGGATCACTCGCTGAACTTCACGCCCTTAAAAGCGGCGTAGTCCGGCGCTGCAGCCTCATCCTCGGCGGCAGGGGCCGGGGGCGGGTCGAGCTTGAGCTGGCTCTCGTCCTGTGCCCAGAACTCCTCGCTGGTCTTTTCATCCGCAGGGGTCTCGTCCTCAGCATCCACATCCGCTGCAGCGGGCTGTGCCTCTGCGATCTCCTCGGTCACAGCGGCGGCAGTGGTCTCGGCGGCTGCAGCCTCATCCTCGGCAGGAGCATCCTCAGCGGGCTCCTCCTTCTGGAACTCAGGCAGCGGCTCAGAGACTCAACATGGCTGCGGTACAGGTTCAGCACATCGGACTTGAAGCGGGTCACTTCCAGCCGGACGCGGTCATACTCGCGCTCCTGGGCAAGCTTTTTCTCGTTTGCCTCGTTGATGATCTCATCCGCGCGGTCACTTGCCTTTTGCAGCAGCTCGTTGGCATCACGGATAATATCATCACCGCGCAGATTTGCGCGATGCAGGATCTCTTCCGACTTCTGGTTTGCTTCCCGGATGACATTCTCACCCATCCGCTGGGCATTGATCAGCGCGCTCTTGAGCATATCGCCGTCAGCCTCGTAGCTCTCCATTTCCTTGTGCAGACGCTGATTCTCGGCGGTCAGCTCAGCGATCTGGCGGCGCAGCTCCTCAGCCTGATCTTCATCCTGCTTCAGCTGCTCCTCTACTTTATCCAGGAAACGGTCCACCTCTTCGGTCCGGTAGCCGCGGATGTTCTTTTCAAACTGTGCAGCACGCACATCCTGCGGGGTCAGCATAGTGGTTTCCTCCCTTTTCATTCAATATTGAAAAAACTCGATGATCGATCGGTCTTTTTTGCTTTTTCCGGGCAGGGCCGTCAGGCCAAAGCGCCCCTTGCCGCGCACCGTGAATACATCACCCTCATACACCGGGGCGTGGGCACTTTCGGCAGGCAGATGGTTGATCTCCACCCGGCCCGCCGCGATCCACTCACACGCCTGCCCACGGCTGCAATGGAGCATGGCCGCAAGCACAGCGTCCAGCCGCAAAGATGACACGGTGGCTGTCTGCGTTTTGCGCTCTGCCTGTGGGAATTCGGGTACCTCATCCAGCGAAAGCAGCGTGGTGGTGACCTCTGTCCGGCCCACCTGCAGCAGTTCCCGGCAGATGAGCTCCCCCGCCGTTTCCAGCGCAAAGACATAGGCGGTGCCCGGCGTATCGGCCGGGAGCACGATATCTCCCAGAGCTTCACGCCGCAGCTCCAGCCCCATCAGGCTGCCCAGATAATCCTTGTGACTCGGCAGTACCGCCCCGGAAAGGGTGCGGCAGGTCAGCTTCACGCAGCACAACGGACTTGCAGGGTAGCAGCCCTCCGGCTCCAGGCAGAGCAGCTTCCGCTCTGCTCCGGGCCAGCCGCCCTCAAAGTGATGGTCGCTCTCCGGCACATCGGCACGGTTCAGCGCCGCGCGGGCCAGATCCTGTTCCCTGTCGCTTAAAAAGCCGGAGTAGCGGGCAATGCCGCGTCCCTCGGCCGCGCGGGCCAGATCTTCTACATGCCGCATCAGAAAGCGCTCTTCATCGGTGCGGGCGGGCACAAAGCCCCGCACTGCCCTGGGAGCAGGATCAATAGAACGCGCCATTGTTCTCCAGCTCGTCCAGCAGATCGCCCATAATGTCCACGTTGTACGGGGTAATGATGAAGGTGCTGTTGGCAACGCGCTTGATCTGGCCGTTGTTGGCATAAGCCACGCCGGACAGGAAATCCACCAGACGGCGGGAAACTTCCTTGTTGGTAGACTCCAGATTCAGCACGACCGTGCGCTTGTTGTTCAGGTGGTCTGCAATGGTGCTGGCATCCTCAAAGCGCTCGGGCTTTACCAGAACGACCTTGAGCTGGGTGGTGGCGTGGATGTTGACCACCTTGTTCTTCTTCTGGGCACCCTCCACCGGCTCTTCCTCTGCATCGTCCATGCCAACGCCGAGACCGCTGTTGTTGTTCACCATCTGGGGGCCGTCGTCGATGTACTGATCGTCGTAATCGTCCTCACCGCCGAAAAGGCCCTTTTTGAGACTATCCACGAAAGACATAGTATCTGCTCCTTTCATTCGGGCAGCCGCAGCTGCCTGACGCCTTTTGCAAAAGAGATGCAAATAGCTTTTACTATTATCGGATTTTTTTGCCGCAGATGTCAATAACTACAAAAGTTTTCCATCATACAAATTTTGTCCGGAGACAATAATCTCGTCATAAAGCCGAACCTGACTGACAGAACCAGCCGTTCCGCTGGGCAAAACGATGAGGTCATCACCGTCTGTGATCTGCGGATGGGCATCGTCCACAGGGTCGATGCGGCAGAAGCGGGCCAGGTTGCCGTACTTCACGTACACACCGGGGATGTAGTTCTCACCCTGCTTTCTGCCTCGGAGCCATCCTCCTTGAGGTAGTGCACCGCAGCAGCAGGCACCCGCAGGCCGGTGTTGCGCCCCACAATGATCTGGCATCGGCACAGTTCAGCCGGAGCACGTCGCCGTTGATGATCTCGCAGGAGAGGACGAAACGGGCAATGTCGTTTTCCGCATCGATGTTCACCTCGCTGACCTTTGCCTTGAGGGGCGTTTCCACCTGACCGGGAAAGCGGATCTCAACGCTCTTGGTCAAGGGCTTGCCGTCCCTGCCCAGCAGCTTTTCCGCCTGTTTGGCCGAGCACACCCCGGCATAGTACCAGGTAAAGCCTGAAACGATCTTGCCTGCGCAGCCGTCCAGCGCGATCTCCGGGGAGGATTCGATGTAAGCTTTCAGATTGGTCGCATCCAGGGCAAGGATATCGGCAGAACCTGCGTTCAGCCGCCCGGAGCTGGAGCTGCGGATGAAATAGCCCGTCTGCGGGGCCGTGATCTGGGACGGATTGCCCAGCTGGGACTGCACCGTGGCGGCCTGCTGGGTCAGCGCGGTGATCTGGTCGGAGAAGCTGGCCACCTCGCCGGTGATGACCCAGAGCTTGTTCTGGGCCAGAATGTAGTTTTCCTTCTCCGTATCGGTATCCTCGTAGTCCCCTGCATCCAGCGAATCCATCAGGTCGTACAGAGCGGCGGAACGGTTCTTGCGCAGGGATTCCAGCTGCACCGAAGTGGTGTTCTGGGAGCGCTGCAGCAGGTCGATCTGATCATTGATCTGGGTCAGCTGCTGGCGCAGGGTGGCCTGCGCTGCATCACTGTAGATCTCAGCCACCGCTGTGCCTGCCGAAACACGCTCACCGTCTGCCACCAGATACCCCAGCGTGCCGCCGCCCGCAACGTAGCTTTCCTCAAACAGGAGCACGCCTTCGGCATCCACGGTGTCCTCCACCGTAGCCAGCAGGGCGGTCTCGTAGGTATTGGGCGGAAACAGCACCTGCATTGCCTGATAGCCCACATACAATGCCGCCAGCAGCAAAAACACGATGACGACAGCGGCCAGCGTTTTCAGTGCGCCGGAGATGCCCTCGCGGTTTTCTTCCTGCATATCGCTCATCCTTTCGCTAAAAATTCATTTGTGAGATGTGCAGCCTGTTCCCGGACATCCGGGGCCGAGGCATCCAGCCAGCAGATGCCCTCCATGTGGCGGAACCAGGTCAGCTGGCGCTTGGCATAGTTGCGGGAAGCCTGTTTCAGCTTCTCCACACAGGGGCAAGCGCGCTCTCCCCCGCAAAGTAGGGGAAGAATTCTTTGTATCCGATGGCCTGGGCCGCCGTCTTATAGGTATCCCGGTGTTCCCACACACGTTTTGCCTCGTTCAGCAGATCCTGCTCCATCATCAGATCCACCCGCAGGTCGATGCGGCGGTAGAGCTGGGCGCGCTCCGGGAAATCCAGCCCAAGGATCAGAGAACGGTAGGGCTTTTCGGGCGGAAGCGAGTCTGCTTTCTGCTCACTGAGCTTTTTGCCGGTGGCGCGGTAATGTTCCAGCGCCCGCAGCACCCGGATATGGTTGTTCGGATGGATGGCCGCCGCTGCTTCGGGGTCCACCGCCTGCAGCTCCGCATACATGGCTTCCGGACCCTTTTCATTCAGTTCCGCGGCCAGCTGTTCCCGCAAACCGTCCGGCGTTTTCTCAGCGGCAAAGCGGATACCATACAAAAAGCTCTGGACATAGAGCCCGGTGCCGCCCACGAGGATGGCAGATGTCCTCTGCCGGAGATCTCATGCTCCAGCGCTCCGGCCAGCGCGGTGAAATCAGCCACGCTGAACAGTTCATCAGGTTGCAGGATATCTACCCATGGTGCGGAATGCCGCGAGTCTCCTCGGGGGTCACCTTGGCGGTGCCCACATCAAGCCCTTTATAAATCTGCATCGAATCGGCGCTGATGATCTCACCGCCGAACTGCTCGGCCAGTGCAACACCCAGCGCGGTCTTGCCGGAAGCCGTGGGGCCGACCACCACCAGCACCGGGTGCTTTTTGTTACACGATCCGTCCAAACTGCTTTTCCAGCTCCTTCCGGGTCAATTTAAGGACACAAGGCCGACCATGGGGCAGAAGGCGGTACCTCGCCCGAGAGGATCTTTTCTGCCAGTGCCATCAGCTCCTGAGGAGAGGCCTTATCCCCCGCTTTAATGGCCGCGCGGCAGGAGATGGAATGGAGCACCCACTCGGTCTTTTCGCTCAGGGCATCGCGGCTGCCTTGGAGAGCTTATCCGCCAGCTCCACCAGCAGATCCTCGGCACTGCCCTGTTCCACATCCGCGGGCACAGAGCGCAGAAACACGCTGTTGCCGCCAAAGTCATCGATCTCCAGTCCGGCGCTTTCCAGCAGCTCAAGGTTGGAGAGGAGGGCAGTCTTTTCCTCCGCCGACAGCTCCACCACCAGCGGCTCCAGCAGCAGCTGGGCCGGAACATCTCCATAGTTTGCCGCCAGCTTCTCGAAAAGCTGGCGCTCGTGGGCGGCGTGCTTATCAATGATGCAGATCTCTTCCCCGCGCTCAGCGAGGATATAGGTCTTGAAGATCTCACCCACATAGCGCAGAGGGGCAGGGCCTTCCTGCACGTCAAAGCCCAGCTGTTCCGGCGTATCCTCGGCAGCAGAGGTCTGCTGCGGAGCTGGGGCGCAGGCATTTCCTCCTTGGGGGCAGGGTCCCATGCCGCCATGTGGTCCTGATGTTCGGGCAGATCTGCACTGTCCGGTTCAATGTCCAATGCACCTTCTCCCAGCGCTGCGGCAAAGGCGGGTGCTTTTGGCCCACTCTCCGTGGGAGCTGATGCCGGGCTGTGCAGGGTGGCATCCTGCCGGATGGGCAGGCCCGATGCAACCGTTGTCCAGCTGTGCTCTGTCGGCTTTTCCTCGGCAGTGCCCGGCAAAGGCAGGATATCCGGGTGGCTTGCAGGTGCCGGACGGGACGGCGGTGCTGCTGCCGGTGCGGAGTGAAGCTCCGGAGCTCCGCTGGGGCTGAGGGGTATGCTCATGGAGCGTTCCCGGCTCAGCCTGGCCCGGAATGATGGCAGAAAGCCCTGTAAAGTTATTCTTCTTTACATCTTTTTCTGTCGCGTTATCACTTATTTCAGATTTGTTGGATTCTTCATCTTTTTTTATCCTCTTCAAAGGCAAAACGCCGCTCTCCGGTGCCCGGTTGGGCCAGTGCCAGCTTGACAGCGTGATAAACGAGGTCAAAGATATCGTTTTCCCGGGCAAAGCGCACCTCAGTCTTGGCCGGGTGGACATTGACATCCACAAGGTCAGCGGGCATTTCCAGAAGCAAGATTCCTCCAGGGAACTTGCCCTGCATCGTGGTGCCCTTGAACGCTGTTTCCATAGCCGCCATCATGGTGCGGTTGCGGACATAGCGCCCATTGATGTAGAAATACTGCATACTGCGGCTGGCACGGCAGCTCCTGCTGGGTGATGAGGCCCCACACCCGGTACACCCCTTCCTGATTGTCCAGCTCCATGAGGTCACGGCTGAATTCCCGGCCCAGCACCGCGTAGGCGGCACTGCGCAGCTTGCCGTCACCGGGGGTGACATACTGCAGCTTGCCCTCCCGGACAAACTTGAAGCTGACCTCAGGGTGGCTCAGGGCCACATGGGCCACGATATCCGCCACAAAGGTACCCTCGCTGGAATCCTTTTTGAGGAACTTCATCCGGGCCGGGGTGTTGTAGAACAGATCCTGCACCCGGATGGTAGTGCCCACGCCGCGTGCTCCGGGCTCCAGCGGATAATCCTCGCCGCCCTCGATGCGGTAGACGGAGGCGCACTCGTCGTTCTCAGTACGGGTCAGCACTTCTACCCGCGCCACGCTGGCAATGGAAGCCAGCGCTTCCCCACGGAAGCCCAGGGTGTGGATATGGTTCAGATCATCCTCCGTCCGGATCTTACTGGTGGCGTGGCGGATGAATGCCGTGGGGATATACTCTGCTTCAATGCCTGAGCCGTTGTCGCTGATCTCGATCAGCTTCACACCGCCCGATTCGATGGTCACGGTGATCTGGTTTGCTCCGGCATCAATGGCGTTTTCCAGCAGCTCCTTCACCACGGAAGCAGGCCGCTCCACCACCTCACCGGCTGCAATAAGCTCCGCCGTATGCTTGTCCAGAACATGGATGACTGCCATATTCATTCCCTCCCCTGTTTTTTAGGATTTTTCAGGAAATCAGCCGTTCAGGCTGCCCTTCAAGGTCTTTTTCAGCTCGTACAGGAAATTCAGCGCTTCAATGGGGGTCAGCGTTTCCACATCCAGCGCATCCAGTTTTTCCAGCACCTCGCTGGGCACTGCGGGAGAATTATACTCCTGCAGCGCATCAAAATCCATCTGCTCCACCCTGTTCTTGGGGGCAGTGGCTTCCAGTGCGCGCAGCACCTCGTGGGCGCGGCGGGTCACGGTGCCGGGTAGACCGGCCAGCTTTGCCACCTCGATGCCATAGCTGTCATCGGCAGGGCCGCGGACGATGCGGCGCAGGAAAGTGATATCCTCACCCCGCTTTTTCACCGCAATGTTGTAATTTTTCACGCCGCTGATGGTGCCCTCAAGGTCCGTCAGCTCGTGGTAATGGGTGGCAAAGAGGGTTTTGCAGCCCAGTCCCTTGGCAGGGTCGCTGATGTGCTCCACCACGGCGCGGGCAATGCTCATGCCGTCAAAGGTGGACGTGCCGCGCCCGATCTCATCCAGCACCACCAGACTGCGGGAGGTAGCGTTCTTCAGGATCTCTGCCACCTCGGTCATCTCCACCATAAAGGTAGACTGACCTGCCGAAAGGTCATCCGATGCGCCGATGCGGGTAAAGATGGCATCCACTACACCCACATGGCACTCTTTGGCCGGAACAAAGGAACCGATCTGTGCCATCAGGGCAATCAGCGCATTCTGGCGCATATAGGTCGATTTTCCCGCCATGTTGGGGCCGGTGATGATGAGGCAGCGATCTTCGCCGCAGTTCAGGGTGGTATCGTTGGGTACGAACAGACTGCCCTTGAGCATCTGCTCCACCACAGGGTGGCGGCCCTCCACGATGGTCAGCTGGTCGCTCTCATCCACAGTGGGACGCAGTAGTTGTTTTCTGCTGCCACCTGAGCCAGAGCAGCCAGTACGTCCAACTCTGCCACGGCGTTGGCTGTACGCTGGATGCGGTCGAGCTGGGCACCAATGCTTTCCAGCAGCTCATTGAACAGCCGGTGTTCCAGAGCGATCAGCCGCTCGTGAGCACCCAGGATCTTATTTTCCAGCTCCTTGAGCTCCTGTGTGATGTAGCGTTCGCCGGTGGTCAGGGTCTGCTTGCGGATGTAGCTCTCCGGCACCTGTGCTTTATAAGAATTGCTGACTTCGATGAAATAGCCAAACACATGGTTATAGCCGATCTTCAGCTTGGGGATGCCAGTCTCCTGCCGCAGGCGGGTCTCGAGCTGAGCCAGCACGCCCTTGGTGTTATCGCGGATGGAACGCAGCTCGTCCACCTCAGGGTGATACCCTTTGGCAATGACACCGCCATCCTTCAGGGTGGAAGGCGCGTCAGGGTCCACAGCGGCATAGATCTTGTCCTTGATATCGCTCAGCGGGTCGATCCTGGAGACGATCTCGCTGAGTTCGGCGCAGCCGCAGCTCTCAGCCTGCTGGCGCAGGCTGGGCAGGCGCTCACAGGTCTGTGCCATGGCATAGATCTCTTTGGGCGTGGCTGAACCGTAGACCGTGCGGGTCATCATACGCTCCAGATCAGCGATGTAATGCAGTTCTTCGATCAGATCGCCGCGCTGTACGGTCTGATTGACCAGGCTTTCCACAGCATCCAGACGGTGGTTGATGGCATCGCTGGAAAGCAGCGGCTGCTCGATCCAGGTGCGGAGCAGCCGCTTGCCCATGGCAGTGCTGGTCTTGTCCAGCACCCAGAGCAGGGTCCCCCGCTTTTCGCGGCCCCGCAGGTCTCGGTGAGTTCAAGGTTGGCCCGCGTCACAGGCGAAAGCTGCATATACTGGGCTTCATTGTAGCTGATGACGGTCTTCAGGCGCTCCACACCTTTGATCTGGGTGGTGTGCAGGTATTCCAGAAGTGCGGCCATGGCAAACCGCACCAGACCTTTTTTGTCGATAGAGGTGGTCTCATCCAATTGCGGCCAAACTGATTTTCCAACGAGATAGCCACCAGACCCGGGGCGTAGCGCTCCTCTTCCACCAGCTCCACAGAGCAGGTCATGTTCTTTTTGATATAGCCGGTCAGCTCACGCAGTCCAGCATTCCGGGGTTCATCAGCACCTCGCTGGGATGGTAGCGGCAGAGCTCCGCGATCACGGCAGGCACGATCTTCTCCCGTTTCAGCTCGGTGATGTGGGCCGTGCCGGTGGAAACATCGGCAAAACAGATGCCCGCCGCATTCCCTTTCAGAAAAATGCTTGCAATGTAGTTGTTTTTGTCATCCTGCAGCATGCTGCTCTCGATGACAGTACCCGGCGTGACCACCCGGATGATATCGCGCTTGACCAGTCCCTTTG
>ENA-OQCP01000507-OQCP01000507.1-human-gut-metagenome-genome-assembly--contig:-NODE-507-length-17311-cov-2.635068_pt1 | contig 17311 bp, 28 predicted proteins | sample MGYA00242760_ERZ504583 | MGnify/ENA primary metagenome ERZ504583 (study PRJEB26092, sample SAMD00036308) | human gut metagenome | host: Homo sapiens | study: EMG produced TPA metagenomics assembly of...
GTGCGCTTGTCGGAATGAGTTTTGTAACCAACGATAAGGGCAAAAAAATTATAAGCAGAATGGAAATGATTCTGTACCCGAAGAAAAAACAGACAATTATAACAATGTTGTTACAGCTTTAATGGCATTGCTTATTGTCGGTATATTCTTTGCTTCATACTGCTTTTTGATTGTCCCGGTTGGGACGCCACATACGAGGATTGCGTAGCCGATCTCATTGAATCGGGTGAATACAATAATAATGTCGAAGTATATGACGAAACAAATATGTATGTGTACGTTGAAAAAGACAAAACCACTCACCTTATTTTTGAGCCTTACGATAAAAAGAAAGGCGTTGTCTATACAAAAGATGATTCTATTATTATCCCCTATTCCGATATAGAAGACGGCTGCTATGATTATTGTCTTATATTAAGGGAGAAATGACAGATGAAAAAGAAAGCCGCAAAAATTTTCACAGCATTTATTATGACAGCAATTATCGCACAGGGAACCGTTATGGTTGCAAGTGCAGCAGAAACAGATTCAACCCCCGACAGCGTTGCAGTTGTTGAAGTTGCAACTCCTGACAGTTCAGCTTTGGAGAGCGGTGCCGATTCAACTTCTGTTCAGCCGATAGCTGATGTAATTTACAAGAAATGGCGTCGTGGAAGTCACGGACAGCTCCAGTACAGAAGATGGAACGATACAAAGCAAGAATGGGTTGACGACGAATGGATTGACTACAAAGGTTAATCTGCAATAACAACAAAGGCGAAACAGACACAAATCTGTTTCGCCTTAATTTTTGCTTATTCAAAAAAATTCTGTTCCGACAGGCTGACCGATTCAACATCTTTAAGCTGACGCTGAATTTGACGGGTGCGAACACCCACAAGCTTGTCAAGCTCCTTGTTTGCCTGATCAAGTCTTTGCTGTGTCATTACAAGCACATCATTGAACTTGTCGAACTCGGTCTTTACACCGCCGAGTATTTTCCAAACCTCTGCACTTCTCTTTTGCACGGCAAGGGTTTTGAATCCCATTTGCAACGAATTGAGCAGAGCCGCCATTGTACTCGGACCTGCAATATTCACCTTGTACTCACGCTGAAGGACTTCAACAAGTCCCATATTGACAACCTCGCTGTAAAGCCCCTCAAACGGAAGAAACATAATTGCAAATTCCGTTGTATTCGGCGGATCAATGTACTTATCGTGAATATCCTTTGCCTCGCCCTTTATACGCTGAACAAGTGCTTTTTGTGCCGCTTCAATGCGTTGCTTGTCACAGCTTTCAACCGCATCGCGGAGAGCAGAATATGTATCGCCCGGAAATTTGGAATCAACAGGCAGATATACTGTGCCGGCACCGTCAGCAGGCAGTTTGATTGCAAACTCAACAACATTTTTTGAGCCTTTTTTGGTGGCAATGTTTTCCTCATACTGTTCCTTTGAAAGGATTTCGGAGAGAATTGCACCAAGCTGAATTTCGCCGAGTATGCCCCTCGTTTTGACATTTGAAAGAACCTTTTTCAAATCGCCCACACCTACCGCAAGCGTTTGCATTTCGCCGAGTCCCTTATAAACCTGTTCAAGTCTTTCGTTGACAAGCGAAAATGACTTATTCATTTTTTCTTCAAGTGTTTTTTGAAGCTTTTCATCAACTGTCTGTCGCATTTCATCAAGCTGACGGAGATTTTCCCGCCTTATACTTTCAAGCTTTTCGTCAACCGAGCGTCTGATATTTTCAAGGCTCTGAACATTGTCGGCTGAAAAGCTGTGAAGTCTTTGTTCAAGCTGAACCGCCCTGTCATTTTGTGACTGTGCAAAGCTTTGTTGATTGAGCAATATCCTTTGAAGTTCGTCCTCCGTTCTGTTGTTATTATTCTTTTTGAGAACTGTTATTAATGTGACAACACTTACAATGAGCGTTATTGCACAAAATAAAAGCACAATAATCTCTGATGTCGTAAACTGCATATTAAACCTCCCGAACAATAATTCGATTTCACAATTAAATAATATCATTCGGGAGTTTTTCTGTCAACTCAGGTATTGAATATTGTTTCAACCCGTTTCCGACAATTTTCAGGTGAATATACAAAACGGTCGATACGGTCGCTGTCGCAATAGTATTCGGGGCATTTCGGATTATATTTGTAATCAAAGGTGTCAATAATTATCAGTTTGATTTTCATTTTTTCGGGAATGATACTTTTTATGTAAACGCTCGCCTGCTGACCTGCACGGACTCCCTCTTTTGTTTCTGCAAGTCCTGCAAGATTTGGTGTAAGCTCCACAAAAGCACCGTAGTTTTCCACGCTTCGGATAATTCCCGACACGGTTTCACCGGCACAAAACCTTTCGGCATTTTGTTCCCATGTGCCGAGAAGCTCCTTGTGACTGAGGCTTATACGACCGTTTTCAACAGATTTGATAACGGCTTTGATATCCATTCCTACAGTAAATCTCTCGGCAGGGTGTTCAATCCTTGAAACTGAAATTGTGTCAATGGGCATAAGTGCAACAATTCCGCAACCTATGTCTGCGAATGCACCAAAGTTTTCAAGATGAGTTATGCGGGCAGGCACAATATCTCCGCACCGTAACCTTGAAATGTATGCGTCAAGGCATTTGCGTTGTGCTTTTTCACGGGAGAGCATTACAATCGGTTTGCCGTTTTCGTCCTCGGTTATGTCGGTGACAACGAAACAAACGGGACGGTTCACTCTTGAAATCACGCTATGTCACGAACCGAGCCGTCCTTAATTCCGATTGCGCCCTCCTCCCTCGGAATTATGCCTTTTATGCCTGCAAGGTCAACAATAAGGTTGTGACTGCTGTCGCACACACAAGCCTTTGCCTCAAGAATCTTTTCACTGTTTTTTGCATCCTCAAGCAGCTTTAATGAGTGAAGTATATTTATGTTTTCCTGTTCGGATATAAGTTTTCCTTCGGGTAAATATTCTGACATTTTAAAGCCTCCGTCATATTTAGGTTTACAGAAAATCATATGAAAAAGTTTTCTGTCTTATTACACGGACGCAATTTTTTGCAGAAAAATTTTATTGCATTTACTACGCTTTCCTTCATAAAAAGCGGCAAACTTGCATTTTTATTTAAATTATGGTACTATAAATATGTGTGTTTTAGAATAAAATCCAGATTAGAAGAGCCGAGGTTGTTTTTTGGAAACTTTGGAAACATTACATAACAACGAGGCTTGACAGGAAGGAAACAAATCTATGAATACTTACAATCTTAAAAAAATGTGTGCCGTATCGGTTGCATCAATTATGTGTGTTTCTGCATTGGCATTTTCGGGTTGCGGTGATAAGAAGGCTGAAGTCTCGCAGACTCCCGACGAAACAACACCTGCAACTACTGCCGTAAGCACGGCTGATGAACCTACCGCACAGAACTACCTTGAAAGCATCGGCATTGATACCGCTACTCTCGGAATCAATCCGAACATTATTCACGATTCAAACCCTGTCGGTTTTCAGCTTGATATGCCGAAGAACGGCGATACAATCGCAGTTGTTCACACCTCATACGGTGACATAACAATGCGGCTTTTCCCCGAACAGGCGCCAAAGACCGTTACAAACTTTGTAAACCTTGCAAAAGCAGGAAAGTATAACAATTCACTTTTCAGCAAAGTAACAAAAGACTTTATGATCAACGGCGGTTACTGCGGTACGAGCTCGTACGGCGAGGCTTTTGAAGATGAATTTTGCGACAGGCTTTTCAATATCAGAGGCGCTGTTGCAATGTCAAACACAGGTGCGGACACAAACGAAAGTGCATTCTTCATCAATCAGAAAACTGCCGAAACATATAAGAATGAAGGCGGCTGGGAACATCTTGCAAGTCAATGGGATTCTATCAAACCCAGCTTGCAAACTACAAGGATTCAAACCTTCTGACTGCATTCATTGAGAAAAACGGCACAAACTGTTACGATACCGACAGCGTTCCCGACAGCGTTAAAAAGCTGTATGAGAAAAACGGCGGAAACGCCTATCTTGACGGTGCATACAATGCGGTTGACAGAGGCTACACGGTATTTGCACAGGTAATTGACGGAATGGATGTTGTTGATAAAATCGCCTCGGCTAAGGTTGACAAGGACGACATTCCCGTTAAGAACATTGTTATCAAAAGCATTAAGATTACGCAATATAAAGAGGAATCAACAACTCAGGCAGATTCGACATCTGCCAAAAGCGTCACACAGCCGACCACAGTCGGATAAGGAGCGGTTATGAACAGAATGCCCGTTGCAGCGATTATGTATGACTTTGACCGTACCCTATGCACGAAGGATATGCAGGATTACAGCTTTATCCCCCGTCTTAATATGACCGAAGACGAGTTCTGGAAATTTTCAAACGAACTCGGTCAAAGCGAACATATGGACTCAATTCTTGCGTATATGTACGCAATGGTAAAAATGTCCCGTGAAAGGAATATGCCTCTTTTGCGAAATGACCTTGTTGAAATGGGAAAAAATGTTGAGTTTTTTGACGGCGTAAAGGATTGGTTCAAAAGGATTTCCGACTTTGGCGAAAAGCTTGGAATGCAGGTTGAACATTATGTAATTTCCTCGGGTATGAAAGAAATTATTGAAGGTACGGAAATCAGCAAAAACTTCAAAAGCATTTTTGCATGTGAATTTCTTTACGATGAAAACGGCAATGCCGTATGGCCTAAAACCGATGTAAATTACACCAACAAAACGCAGTTTGTTTACAGAATCAACAAAGGTGTTCTTGATGTTGCAAATGATGTTGACCTCAACCGTTCAATGCCGGAGGACAGCAAACGGGTTCCGTTCTGCAATATGATTTACATAGGCGACGGTCTTTCTGATGTTCCGTGTATGAAAATGATGAAAGCCTACGGCGGATATTCAATTGCAGTTTACCGAAAAAAGGACAGCAAGGTTGAGGATCTGCTGATGAAAGACAGAGTTGATTTTATCTATCCCGCCGACTATTCGGAAAACACAGGTCTTGACCTCACCGTTAAAAATATCATCAGAAAAATGGCTGTCTGCGGTCTTTTGTACGATGAAAACCATGAGCAGAAAAAAGAAATTCTCGGAAGATAATTTCGGTTGAATAAAAAAAGTCAAGTATCAAAACGATGCTTGACATTTTTATTTATTTGGTATAATATAATTATAGAAAAGGAGATACCTGCGATAAGCGGATTCTCACTCTTTATGGTTAGAAAACAACCGCCGGAGCTTCGAAATTCGGGCGGTTATTTTCTTTTTTATTTATGTATGTAAATAAAAAAATTACTTTTTGTTGCCAAAAATTTGGTAACAAAGAGCGATAACGCTGACGATTAAAGTGCCGAGTAAACATACATCGGAAATTGTCATGGTTATCACCTCCTCTTGTGAGGAGAAACCACCTACGTTTAATGCAGGTATCACGGCTTTATTCTATCAGTTAATTCTTATTTGTCAATTTAATTTTCAGGCGGCAGTTCTTTACGGACTGCCGTTTTTTTGCATATATTCTGCATAACCTAAAAACATATTTTCACATCTGAAGTTGGTCAGTATTTTACGAAAAAGACTTGCAATAAAAAAGCAAATCAAATATAATTTAATCAGAGAGCGTTGCTCAGATTCAATTATTGTATAAAAAATATAACAACAAATTTTAACACAAAGGAACAAATAATGAATAAATTTCAACTTATAACCAATGAGGTAAAAAAGGTAATAAACGGTAAAGACAGGGCGGTTGTCACCACTCTGCTTGCGTTGCTCACAGGCGGAAACATTCTTATTGAGGATATTCCGGGTGTGGGAAAAACAACAATGGCGGTTGCGTTTTCAAAGGCGCTCGGTCTTGAATACGGCAGAGTACAGTCCACTCCCGACACTTTGCCGTCAGATATCACAGGCTTTGCGGTCTATAACAAGGATACAGGAAAATTCACTTCAACAAGGGCGCTGTATTCTGTAATCTTTTTCTTGCAGACGAGTTAAACAGAACTTCAAGCAGAACTCAGGCGGCTTTGCTTGAAGCAATGGAAGAACGGCAGGTCACTGTTGAAGGCAACACTTTCAAGCTTGAAAGCCTTTTTCTGTTATTGCAACGCAAAACCCGACAGGAGCGTCGGGAACACAGCTTTTGCCTGATTCACAGATTGACCGATTCACGGTAAGGCTTTCAATGGGATATCCCGACAGCGACTCGGAATGTAAAATGCTGCTTAACAGAAGCGGTAAAAATCCACTTAACTCAGTAAACTGCATTGTATCCAAGAATGAATTTCTTGAAATGCAGTCGGAGGTTCAGAATGTTTTTGTCAGCGACGATATGGCAAGATATATTGTGTCACTCATTTCGGCAACAAGAAAGCATCCGTTGCTTTCAAGAGGTGCAAGCCCGAGAGCAACGCTTTCACTGACCGATATGGCAAAGGCTGTTGCATTTGCCGAGGGCAGAGATTACATTGTGCCGAGAGATGTGCAGAATATTTTTATCTGCACCGTAAACCACAGGATAATTCTCAACGCAAAAGCCTCTGCATCAAAAAAGAACAGCGAAGAAATTCTGCACGAAATTCTCAGAAAAACTCCAAAGCCGAGGACTTGAAAATGATAAGGAACATAATAATTTATCTTTGTCTGCTGACGGGAACATTTTTGTTCAGCATTTTTTATTACGCCTGGTTCTCATGGTTTTTGTTCCTGACGGTTGTTTCAATTCCGATAATCTCGCTTTTGCTGAGTCTGCCTTTTATGATACGGAGTGTACGCTCCGATATTGAAATTTTTGCAAAAGAAAATGTTTTTATCAAGGATGAGTTTTACATTGCAATATCAGGCAAGAAGAAGAAACCGCTCTTCTGCCTATGCTCACACTGAATATAAAATCAACTAACCTTACAGCAAATCTTTATGAAAACATAAAAATCAGATTTTCGGGTACATTTACAAAGCCGTTAATCAGACAATGTAACAGTCTTACACAGCATTGCGGACAGCTTGACATTGTATGCAAAAACGGTAAAGTTTACGATATGCTCGGCATATTTTTTCTTCCGATCAGGATTAAAAAGCGTAGCTTTGTTCGTGTTCTTCCAAAACAACAAAAACCGAAAATTATCCCCGACAGCAGTAATTTCACGGTTACGGGGTACAAGCCTAAGCCTGTAGGCAACAGCGAAATTTATGAGCTTCGTGAATACCGTCACGGTGACAGTCTGCGCAATGTTCATTGGAAGCTTTCGTCAAAAAGCGATGGGCTGATTGTAAAAGAACCGAATGTTCCGATAATCAAGAACTGTCTTATAATGCCTTTTTTTCGGAGATAACGCAGACGAAAATGATGTTGTTTTTGCAAAGCTGATGTATGTCTGCCGATATATGATTAAGAGCATAGGCATTTGCTTTGCCTGCGACAGGAACGGCAATCCTTTTGAGATAAGATGCGAAAACGATATATTAAACTATTTTTCCGCACTTTATCTAAACACGGAAAGCAGCTTTGTTGCCGACACAAATGATTTTCAGCATTACAATATTTTTGCCGATCGTGAGGAGGTTGACTTGTTGTGAAAAACAAAACAAGCTTTACGATTGACATTCTTCTCTGCGTAACATTGATTTCAAGCCTGTTTTACTGTCTTGTCACCTCTTTTGATATAAAAACAGAATGGTACATCATAGTAGTTCCCACGGCAATTTTCTGCACAATTTACGGATTGCTTGCCTCCCTTGTCAAAAAGTCGGGTGTACTGTTTATCAGCGTAGCAATCACTATGATTGTTTTTGTATTCACTCTGCTGTTTTCACTTGAAAGCATACTTGATCAATTGAGTTATGTTATTACTCAGGTTTTAAACCGCTTTCGCAATATCTTCCCGTACAGAACAAAATCATTTTGGGAGATACCCTCGGCACAAGCGCAACAGGACTTTTTGTATTTATTTCGGCAATACTGAGTGCAGTTTTTACAATCAGTCTGATACGATACAAGCGTATTTTGATTCCGTCATTGCTGTCAATGGTACTGCTTGTTCCCTGCTTCATTCTTGTAAACACTCTTCCGTCGCTCGTTTGTCTTTTTATTGCAATTGCAAGTCTTATTGCCTTGTACATTTCAAAGAACACACGCAAATTCAGACCGTCACAGGGCGGTGTGGTTACGGCAATTTCATTCGGAACAATGCTTGTTGTGATGGCAATTCTGCTTGCGTTCAATCCGATTGAAAAATATGAGCGATTTGACTGGCAGGAAAACCTTTTGCAGAGCATTGAAAACAGCTTTAATATTGATGACGGACGAAAAACTTCCACAGAAAAAAACCTTAATGAAATCAAAGGTTCACTTGAAGAAAAAGAAAATCTCATCGATATTTCTCCGCTGACGCAGACGCATACACCTGTTATGACGGTCACTTCGGCAGTTGGCGGTAATATTTATCTCAAAGGCACAGCATATGCCGACTACAGGGACAACACCTGGAGTATCATTTCCGACAATGATGTCGCAAGATATCCGCAGGATTTCGTACCGTTTACGGCAACAATCGGGAACAACGCTTTAACCGATACAAGGGTTCATATGCTGAATGAAAGTAAGATTGCCTATGTTCCTACTTTTTGGAAAGTCTACCCGACAATCTCAATTCGGTTGCCGATGTGTGCGTAAAAAACGATACGGATAAAAACGAATTTAATTATTCGCACTATCCGTTTTATGCCGAAAACACATACAGATACAATAATTCAGCCGATGCGGAAAATTACAAAGCATTTGTGTATGACACCTATCTTGAAATTCCGAGAACAACACAAATTGAGTTGCGTAGAATTGCAGAGCAAGAGGCTTTCTCGACTCGGAGCTTACCGTTTCCGAAAAGATTGAAATGGTAAAGAACTATATTTCAAACAGTAAAACCTATTCGTTGAAAACTCCGAAAATGCCGTCGGGCAAAGATTTTGCAACTTGGTTTCTCAACGAGAGCGACACGGGATATTGTGTCCATTTTGCCACAGCCGGCACGCTTATGCTGAGAGCACTCGGGATTCCGGCACGATATGTTACAGGCTACTATGCAACCGCATACGCAAATCAAACCGTTACCGTAACAACCGATAACGCTCACGCGTGGGTTGAGTATTACAGCGATACGGCGGGTTGGATTCCGCTTGAATGTACACCGTCATCGTTTCAGCCGGCAAGGTATGTCGGCTCTCAAAGAGCAAGCGGCGGCAGTACTGACACAACTCAGCCAACAACCGTTGAACCGACAACAGCACCGACTGCTCCGACAAACGGCACGGTTTCTCACAGCACAAAGCCGAAAAATGACATTAAATCTTCATTTGAATTTAACGGATTTACAATCGCTATGATGTCATTGGGAATTGTTGCCCTTGCTTTAATTGTAATTTTCTCAAGAAGAATTATCATCATCAAAAAGAGAAAACAAAGATTTGAAACAGGAAGAAACAATAAAAGGGCAATCTGCATTTATAAAGAACTTAAAAATCTCACGAAAATTTCACATCTTCTGATTACAGATGAAGTGAAATCCGTGTATGAAAAGGCGAGATTCAGCAATCACACGATAAGCGATGATGAACTGAAAATTATTGAAAACGCTTATTATAATTCTGTTGAAGAAATTTATAACAATCTCCCTCGCATCAAAAAGCCGTATTACAAGTTCATAAAGGCAATAAAATAAGAAATGCTCCCGTACAATGCGGGAGCGTTTTTACACAACAAAAGGCTCTTGAAACAACTCAAGAGCCTTAGATTTTGCTTTATACTATTTAAAAAGATTCTTTTTGTCATAATAATCTTTATCGACAAACTCGTCCTTTTCGTCAAGATTATTTTCACTGCTCTTGAAAAGTCCCGAGCCAAAACGATAATTGTGATTTGCCATTCTGCGAATTTCGTAAGCAAGAATTGCAACACACACCAAAATCCAGAAAACTAACCAAAACATAAACAACACCTCTCAAAAGCAATACAATGTTAATATTTTTATTTAGCTGATTATATCATTATGTTATATTCTTGTCAACAAAAAATTGTAATTTACCGACATAATTTTGCAAGTTAGGGTTCGGTACTGTTAATTTTCTCTTTGATATGGTAAAATGGTTGATGAACGGAGGGAATGCGATGTTTAATGTTACAATCCGTCAGGTTGGGATTGAGGAACGGGAAGAAATTATAATTTGCTGTCATGAAATCAGCGACGAGGTTATGTCGCTTGCAAACAGTATCAGAGGGCAGAAAAGTTTTCTTCTTGCATCAAAAGACGGTAAGATGTTCAAGCTTGACACAAAGGAAATTTTCTACATAGAATCGGTTGACAACAAGACCTTTATATACTGCAAAAACAATGTTTATGAAACCAAACAAAAGCTGTATGAGCTTGAGGAAATTTTAAAAGGAACAAAATTTTTCAGATGTTCAAAGTCTATGATACTGAATATCGGTAAAATCCGTTCCGTGTCACCGTCTGTCAACAGCCGTTTTGAGGCAAAGCTTGCGAACGGTGAAACGGCAATTATTTCAAGACAGTATGTGCCGACCTTGAAGAAGAAGCTTGGAATGTGAGGTATTGTTATGAATGATTCTTTAAAAGAAATTATAAAGGAAGTCATAAAGGACTTTTTCATAATCACGGTTGCAATGCTTTTTGTTGTAAGCCTTGCAAATTCAATTGCATTAATCGAATACTATCCCCCCGATTTTCCGTGGGTTGTAATGGGAACAGGTGCGGTAACTTCAATTCCGACTCTGCTTTTTTACTTTAAAGAAGAACCCACCAAACTGCAGGCTCGCATACGAATTGTCATTCATTTCTGCCTTATTCAGGCAATTGTTATGACCGAGGGATTTTTGCTTGGTTGGTACAAGAATTTTCCTATGGCGCTTTTGGTTTTTGCAATGGTTACCGCCGTGTATCTGCTGACATTCCTTTTCAGCTACATTACACGGACAAGCACGGCAAAATCTATTAATGAATCACTCAAAAAATTTAACGCCGACGAGGATTATCAGGACGAATAACTGCATTTTGACATACAAAATTGCAACTTACTCCCCTCTTTTTGCAACACAGCTAAAATTGCTTTTCTTTTGAATTGCAAGGTGCTACTATGTTGACAGAAGGAGGGGATTTTTAATGAGTAGCATAATCGAAGTTAAAAATCTTGTAAAGAATTATAAAGATGTTCACGCAGTAAATGATATATCATTCACGGTTGAAGAAGGTTCGTTTTTCGCATTTCTCGGAATTAACGGTGCAGGCAAATCAACCACAATCAACATTCTTTGTACGGTGCTTGAAAAAACATCGGGCAATGTTAAAATCGGCGGATATGACCTTGACAAAGAAAAGAACAAAATCAAGGAGCTTATCGGAATTGTTTTTCAGGGTTCTGTACTTGACAAACAGCTTACCGTTAAAGAAAATCTTGAATCGAGAGCGTCATATTACGGACTCAACAAAAAAGAAATCGCCAAAAGAATTGAAAGCCTTACACAAACCTTTGACCTTTCGGAAATTCTCAAAAGAAAATACGGCACATTGAGCGGTGGCCAGCGCAGACGGGTTGACATTGCAAGGGCGCTTATTAACCGACCGAAGCTCCTGTTCCTTGACGAACCGACAACGGGACTTGACCCGAAAACAAGGCTGCAGGTGTGGGAAATCATCCACAATCTTCGCAAAGAAACAGGACTTACGGTATTCCTCACAACCCACTATATGGAAGAAACAGTTGACTGCGACAATGTGGTGATTATTGATTCGGGCAAAATTGTTGCCAACGATTCTCCGCATAATCTCAAAAAAGATTATTCGTCAAACAGCCTTGTTTGGTACACGGAAGAAAATTCTGAAAACGATAATCTTCTCGAGGCCGATAATCTTGATTTTGAAAGAGTCGGAGATGCGTATAAAATCAAAATCAAAAACAGCAGACAGGCTCTTGAAATCACAAACAAACATACTGAAATTGTCGATTTTGAGATTATCAAAGGCAATATGGACGATGTGTTTCTGACTGTAACGGGTAAAAGGCTGGGTGACTGATATGAAATTTCAAAGAACACTTTGCTCATACAAGGGTATGACAAAACGAAATATAAAGGTATATTTAAAGGACAAAACCGCAATTGTCTTCTCAATGATGACGCAGATTATCATACTCGGACTTTATCTTTTATTTCTCAAGCAAAATTATGTTGATGCAATGACTTCAATGCTTGACGGCTTCAACATCAAAACAGAGGACAATTTGATTAACGCACTTGTAATTCATGGCTTGTATCGGGCGTTATCGGAACATCTGTTGTAACGGTTGCAATGAACTCGCTTTCGGTAATGATTTCCGACAAGCAGAACAAGATTGACTACGACTACAACGCTTCTTCCGTAAAGGGCAGTACGGTTGTTCTCTCCTACTTTTCGGGTGCGGTTGTAAACACAATTGTAATCAGCGCAATTTTGCTGACGGCAGGCATCGCATTTTCGTGCATATCGGGTTCAAGCTTTCCCGAATTTACAGAGCTTTTAAAATTGTACGGACTTGTGATTTTAGGCTCTGTTTCGGCTGTACTTATTCTTATGTTTGTTGCGTCATTCTTCAAAAAGAATTCAACCTATGCCGCATTCAACACACTTATTTCGGTTGCAATCGGTTTTGTAATCGGCGCATACATTCCCGTCAGCCAGTTTTCTGACGGAGTTCAGACATTTGTAAATCTTATCCCAGGCTCACACATTGCGGCTATGATAAGAAATGTGCTTGTCAGCCCATGCATTAACGATATTTCGACCTCACTCGCAGGAGCAGACCACGGAATGTTTGCCACAGAGGCAGAAAAAGCGTTTGCAACCAACCTCAACCTTTTCGGAAACGAAGTGGATTTCACATTTATGATGATGTACTCAATCGGTGCAATCTTAATTTTCCTTGTCCTCAACCTTATATCATACAAATTCAGTTCAAAACGCAAGGACTGATTTATGACAGATAAAAAGCCGACACTCCGAAAAGTGTCGCTTTTATATATAGTTACTTCCAAACTTCTTCTGCAATTTCTTTTACAAGAGCAAGCTTTGCCCACTGCTCTTCCTCGGTAAGCTTATTACCGATTTCGCATGATGCAAAACCGCACTGCGGACTGAGATACAATCTGTCAAGCGGAATATACTTTGCCGCCTCATGAATACGATTGATTACAGTCTGCTTATCCTCAAGAACAGGTGACTTTGTTGTGATAAGACCGAGAACAACCTTTTTGTCACCGCTCACATATTTTAACGGTTCAAAACCGCCTGAACGCTCATCGTCAAACTCAAGATAATAAGCGTTGACATTTTCTTCACCGAAAAGTTTCTCTGCAACAGGATCATATGCACCGCTGCTGAAGTATGCAGAATGATAGTTACCTCTGCAAACATGAGTATTGATTACGAGGTCATCGGGCTTACCCTCAATTGCAAGGTTGTTTACCTTGAGAAGTTTCTCACTGATACTCTTAAGATCTGCATCCTCGCCATAGCGGTTTACGCTACCCTCCGCAACAAGCACTCCCCATGTGCAGTCGTCAAACTGGATATTTCTGCAACCTGCATCGTAAAGGTCTTTGATTACCTTTTTGTATCCGTTTGCAATATCGTTGATAAATTCCTCATCTGTCGGATAGAACTTTCTTGTTGCTTCAATATTTGCAGGAATTATAAACTGCTGAAAAAACTGCGCAGGAGCAGGAATTGTCTGCTTTGCAACTGTGTTTCATCTTCAAGAGCCTTTACAAATTTGTAGTGTTCAACAAATGGGTGGCTGTCTACAGAAATTTTTCCCGAAAGCCATGTATCGTCAATCAAAGCCTGTTCGCCGTGGAATGCAACACCGTTTTCGGTTTTTTTGTGTTCAACTCCGTTAAATCCCCACATAAAGTCAAGATGCCATGTTGCTCTGCGGAATTCACCGTCGGTAATCGCTTTTATACCGGCTTTTTTCTGTTTTGCAACAAGGTCAAGAATAGCCTTGTCCTCAACTGCGGTAAGCTCTTCTTTTGTGATTTTACCGTTTTCAAAATCAAGTCTTGCTTTTTTAAGATAATCGGGTCTTAAAAAGCTGCCTACTGTTTCAAATCTAAATGGTGTGTGCTGTTTACTCATCTTAAATACCTCCGTGGAAATTTGATGAGTTAATTATATTATGAATTCACAGACTTGTAAAATACTTGTTATCAGCCGTTTGCTATTAGTTTTTCTTATATCAAATATGTTTCTTTAAAGCCTCAATATATGCCTCGGCAAGGTTACTGTGCAGAATCTTTTTATTTTCGATATAACCGATTTTCATATTGCCCTCTTCATCAAGGGGGATTGCGGTTATATTATCACCGTTAAGCTCATTGTCGATTACACCGCTGCAAACTGTGTAGCCGTTGAGTCCGATTAAAAGGTTGAACAGGGTTGCTCTGTCTGTCACTCTGATATTTTTTTGTACGCCCGACCGTGCTGAAAATTTCTTCCGAATAATAAAAAGAATTATGCTCCCCCTGTTCAAACGAGAGGTACGGATAATCGGCAAGCTCCTCCATTGTAACGGATTTTTTGTCTGCAAGCGGATGGTCGGTTGATACAAACACATGAGGCTTTGCCGTAAAAAGCTCGGTGAATGTCAGCGACTTTGATTTTATAATTTTCATCAGCGCATCTTTGTTAAAGCTGTTGAGATATAAAATTCCGATTTCGCTTTTCATCTTTGCAACATCGTCAATAATTTCGTAGGTTTCGGTTTCACGAAGTGAAAAATCGTACTCCTCGCCTGCAAACCGTCGGATAAGATCAACAAATGCATTGACTGCAAACGAGTAGTGCTGGGTTGAAACGCAGAACTGTTGCTTTATCTTTGTTCCCGACTTATATACTCCCTCAAGCAGGCTTGCCTGTTCAATAACCTGTCGTGCATAACCAAGAAATCTTTCACCCTCGTTTGAAGTTACAACGCCCTTGTTTGTGCGTGTAAAAATCTTTATGCCCATTTCCGTTTCCAACTCACGGATTGATGTTGTAAGTCCCGGTTGGGAAATAAAAAAGTTCTTTTGACGCTTCACTCATTGAGCCTGTGCGTGCAACGGTGACAACATATTTCAACTGTTGCAAAGTCAACCTTGTTCAATCCTTTCAAAAACAAATTCCCTCATTCAACATAGAAAACACGGTTTTCTCTTCTCGGTGAAGTTTTGGGATATTCACCGTTCACATAACCGATAACGCAGTGACCGATACCCTCATAGTCACCCTCAATGCCGAGTGATTCGAGAATTTCTTTGCCCTCTCTGCTTTCAAATTCTTCCTTTGCACGGTGAATCCAACAGCTTCCGAGTCCCTCATCATGGGCGGCAAGCATAAGATTTTCCATTACAAGAGTACCGTCATACAAATATGTAGGCGCAGCTTTGTCGGCAAGCACAATCAGCACAACGGGAGCGTTATAGAACGGATCAACATCTTTTCCCATAATTTCGGCATTCATTCTTGAAAGCCTGTCACGCATTTCTTTGTTTGTAACGGCAACGATAATAACCGGCTGTCTGTTCATTCCTGACGGTGCATACAGACCTGCGGAAATGATTTCGTCAATAACTTCCTTTGGCGGCATATCATACTTAAAACTGCGAACACTTCTTCTTGATTTCAGTTTTTCGATAAATTCATTCATTATGTAAACCTCTCAGTCCTCATAAATTGCAAAATCTTCAACGGATTTTCTCTTCGGTCTTACGATTTCGGAATCAGTGTAACCAACTGCGATAACGCTGACAACAGCCTCTGTTTCGGGAATGTCAAATTCTTCTCTGAGCTTTTCACCGTCACGGATACCCATAACAAGGGTTGAAATGCCGAGTTCGGTTGCCTTTAGCAAAAGTGCCATATTGTTAAGACCGAGATCGTAATATCCCCAGCCGTTGCCGATTTCAGTCACGGCAGTACCGTCTTTGTCAAAACCCGAACGGTTGAGAACAACGGTTGTCACGATATATGCGGACGCATTTTCTGAATTTTTTCTGTTAAATTCAGGGAGTGCCTCTCTTACGGCATTCTTACTTTTCTCGCCTGTTGCAACATAAAAGCGCGGCGTCTGCGAGTTCTTCCACGAAGGAGCAAGATTTGCCGCTGACAGCATTTCATCAAGCAGGCTTTTTTCAACCTTTTTATCTATATAATGTCTTGTACTTTTTCTGTTATTTAAAGCCTCAGATAATTCCATAATCAAACCTCCGATATTTTCATACCTATATTGTACCAATGGAGTGGGAATTAATCAAGGGTTAAAGCAGAATATAGAACAAAATCGGTATCGTAAAAACTGCCGTCAGCTGTGACACAAGCGCAATACTTGCACCGTCATCGGGACTTTTTCCGTAGCTGACGGAATGATTACCGTGTTAAGTCCAAGCGGCATTGCATTTGCGCAAAGTGTTGCAACAACTGCCTCCTGAGGTGCGTTAAAAAGCTTTAACACAAGCACGGAAACCGTTGGCAGAAACACAAGGCGGATTCCTGCAACAACATAGGTCTGCCATTTGCCGAAAAGATTTGCAAAGCTGTAGCCGCCTATTACAAAACCTGTCAGAATCATTGCAATCGGGGACATACAGGCGGCGGTCGAATTGATTATTGTTGTAAAAAGTCTGAATTTCGGAATCGGCAATAAACCGAGAATTGCTCCGATAAAAATTGAAACAAAAATCGGATTGACAAAATTTTTCATTGAAAATTTACCGTGTCCGTTCGGCACAAGCCACGCAATTCCTATTGAGTAAGTAAACAGATTAAGCGGTAAAGTGAACATGAGATAATCAAAAAGCTCCATGCTTTCTGCGCCGTATATTCCCGACACCATTGCAGTTCCGACAAATCCGAAATTTGAAACGGAAATTGAATAGCGGTACACCTTTTTCAGATATTCAGTTTTGCCGAGAAACCTTGACGCAACAAATCCCGTTGCAATGCAAAACAGCAGAACCCCCGTGCTGTAGGCAATGAACACCCATTTTTCGCTTATGTTTTTTACAGTACAATTGGTGCGGAATGTGTTAATTACAACGGCGGGCATAAGAATTCTGTTCTCAAGCTTTGAAAAAATTTCGGCTGAATTTTCCGGCAAAAATCCGCCCTGTCGGATTGTAAATCCGATAAATATAAACGAAAACAAAACCGCAATCTGAAAAATCACCGATGAAAAATCTCCACAAACTCATCCCCTTTTAAAGCCAAAACACCCCCAGTCCGAGGGG
>ENA-OQCP01000508-OQCP01000508.1-human-gut-metagenome-genome-assembly--contig:-NODE-508-length-17304-cov-3.876230_pt1 | contig 17304 bp, 21 predicted proteins | sample MGYA00242760_ERZ504583 | MGnify/ENA primary metagenome ERZ504583 (study PRJEB26092, sample SAMD00036308) | human gut metagenome | host: Homo sapiens | study: EMG produced TPA metagenomics assembly of...
CCGAAAAGCCCAAAAGAAGAAGAAAAAGACGGGACAGGAAATTTACAGCCTTTCAGAGCTTGCCCCCGGTGATTATGTTGTACACAATGTTCACGGTATCGGTGTGTTCGGCGGTATAAGAAAAATTGATACTCACGGAGTTATAAAGGACTATATCAAGATTGACTACGCAAAGGGCGATGTGCTTTATGTGCCTGTCACACAGCTTGATATGGTTGCAAATATATAGGTCCGAAAGAGGATTCAAGGGTTAAGCTAAACCGACTCGGTTCGGGCGACTGGCAAAAGGCAAAGGCAAGGGTTAAAACCTCTGTAAAGGACATTGCCAAGGAGCTTATTGAGCTTTACTCACAGCGTATGAAAGCCAAGGGCTATGCCTTTTCGGCAGATAACGAGTGGCAGAGAGATTTTGAACTCAGCTTTGAATATGACGAAACTCCCGACCAGCTGCGTTGTTGTGAGGAAATCAAGCATGACATGATGCGTTCGTCGCCGATGGACAGACTTCTCTGCGGTGATGTCGGATTCGGCAAAACAGAGGTTGCACTCCGTGCCGCCTTTAAGTGTATTGCAGATTCAAAGCAATGCGCATTGCTCTGCCCCACAACAATCCTCGCATGGCAGCATTATCAGACGGTAATCAAGCGTTTTGAGGGCTATCCCGTTCGTGTGGAACTGCTTTCAAGATTCCGTACAGCAAAACAGCAGAAAGAAATTCTCCAAAAGCTAAAGCGAGGAGAAATTGATATGATTGTCGGAACTCACAGACTTGTGCAGAAGGATGTTGAATTCCGTGACCTCGGACTTGCAATCATAGATGAGGAACAGCGTTTCGGTGTTGCCCAAAAGGAGAGGTTCAAGAATTGTGCAAAAATGTCGATGTGCTTACGCTTTCGGCTACTCCAATTCCGAGAACCCTCAATATGGCAATGAGCGGTCTGCGTGATATGAGCGTTATCGAAGAAGCTCCGACAAACCGTCAGCCTGTTCAGACCTATGTGCTTGAACATGATGATGCGGTTATCAACGAAGCAATCCGCCGTGAACTCCGCCGTGGCGGTCAGGTGTTCTATCTTCACAACAATGTTGAAACAATTTCTTCATGTGCCGCAAAAATTCAGGAGGCTGTTCCCGAGGCAAAAATCGCAATCGGTCACGGCAAAATGAAAGAGGGCGAACTCAGCGAAGTTTGGCGACAGATGCTTGAACAGGAGATTGATGTGCTTGTCTGCACAACAATTATCGAAACGGGTGTCGATTTGCCGAATGCCAACACCCTTATTATAGAAAATGCCGACTGTATGGGACTTTCGCAGTTGCATCAGCTCAGAGGCCGTGTGGCAGAAGTTCACGAAGCATATGCCTACTTTACCTTCAGACGGAACAAGGTTCTCACGGAGATTCAGCAGAAAAGGCTTGCCGCAATCAGGGAATTTACAGAATTCGGCAGCGGCTTCCGCATTGCAATGCGTGACCTTGAACTGCGGGGTGCGGGCAATATTATGGGCGCACAGCAGCACGGGCATATGGAATCGGTCGGTTACGATATGTACCTCAAGCTTCTTGATGAGGCAGTAAGCGAGGAAAAGGGCGAGCAGAATGTCACAAAAGACCTTGACTGTCTTATTGATATTTCGGTTGACGCTCATATTCCCGAAAGCTATGTTGAAAGTCTTACACTTCGTCTTGATGTTTACCGCAGAATTGCCGATATCCGCAGTAACGAGGACGCAGACGATGTTATTGACGAGCTGCAGGACAGATTCGGCAAGATTCCGAACTCGGTTCTCGGACTTATTGACATTGCCCTTGTGCGTAACAAGGCTTACTCAATGGCATTTACGAAATCAGACAGAACGGCACAACGCTCATGCTCTTTGTAAACGAACTCAAATCACCTCAGGTTGCCGACTTGCTCATTGCTTTGGGCGGAAAGGCAAAGCTTGTTGCCGGAGCAAAGCCGTGCGTTGCGGTTGAGTGCAAAAACAGTTCCGCTCCGCTTGAAATCCTCACCAAAATTTTCGGTGTGCAGTAATTTAACGGTATGAAGCCGTAATTGTTAAGAAAAAACCTCCCGAAAGTACAAAAATGCTGTTTTTCGGTGGAAATTCTCAACAAAATTTTATAAAAATGTAGACAATGACGATTTTTTTGTGTATAATCGTAAGGTACATTATCCTGCGAAAGTGTGTTTGCAGGACACTTTGCATTTAATTTTTCAGAAGGACGGTAAAAAACTATGAAGCCTAATATCAAGGTTGGTTCATTTTTACTTGCAATTGTTATGATGTTTTCGGTTTTTGCAATTGCAGGTTGTACACCCACAACTCTTAACAAAGAATGGTCGTATAAGACAAGCGACAACGAGCTTGCCATCGGCGTTTATATCTACTCACTCAATGCAGCTTACAGTCAGGCTGAGTCATTTGCTAAAAAGCTTGACGATTATGATTCGACATCTGACAAGTGGTTGATGAAAAAATCAAGGACGATGACGGCAACGAGCAGGTTGCAAGAGAGTGGATTAAAGATCAGGCTAAGAAAATGTGCCTCAGCTACCTCGTAGTTGACGAACAGCTTAAAAAGGAAAATGTAAACATCGGTCAGGCAACTCTTGACTCCGCAACAAGTCAGGCTGAAACATACTGGAATGTCGGCCCGTATGCGTCACAGGGTTATGTAATGCCGATGAAGAAGCAGTATGAAAAGTACGGCGTTTCACTCGACAGCTTTGCATACTGCACAACTCTCTACAACACAAAGTATGAGGCTCTCTTCAAAGCAGTTTACGGCAAGGGCGGTTCAAAGGAAGTTTCCGACGCCGACCTTACAAAGTATTTCAAGGAAAACTATACGGACTACTCATATCTTCCCGTGAACCTTTATACATCAACAAAGGATGAGGCAGGTTCATCAAAGAATGTTGCAATGAGCGACAAGGAAATCAAGAAGGTTGAGGATCAGCTTAACGGCTACAAGAATGACCTTAACAAGGGCGGTTCTTTTGATGATGTTATTGCATCATACAAGAAGTCAAGCGGTTCGGGAACAGATTCTTCTGTTTCAAATGTAGAAGTTCTCGACAAGAGCTCAATCGGTGACGAGCTTAAAGAGGCTATCGGCAAGCTTAAAACAGGCAAGGCTGAAACTCTCAAGGTTGGCAGCGGCGACAGCGCAATCTACTATCTCGTTTATAAGAAAGACGTCAGCAAGGATGTTGACAGCTATATCGGCAACGAATCAAAAAGAGCCGGTGTACTTGCGTCAATGAAGTCAGATGAATTTTCAAAGTACATTGACAGTCTTGCAGAGGAACTCAAGTATGAAGAAAACACTTCGGTTATTGACAAGTATAAGCCCGAACTCTTCTTCGTTGCGGTTGAGCCTACAACAGCGGCGTCAACAACATCGGCATCCGATAAAAGCTCAAAGTAATTGATATCGGACATACAACAGACGCATTTTCAGATTATTCTGAAGAAAGGGGCTTTTATGAAAAAACATTCAAAGCTTTGCGCAATTTTTCTGACGGTACTTTTGAGCATTTCTGCTGTGAGCTTTTCCGTATCGGCAGTCGGTGAGGAGGTTGATCCCGGCGGAGATTCAAGCGTTATTGTTGATCCCGTAGAGCCGGAGCCGGAGCCTCACCGGAACCATCACCGGAGCCATCACCGGAGCCTGAGCCGCAGCCGCAGCCCGATCCTGTGTATCCGGACTCGTCAAACAGCTCATCATATGTAGACCCCGGCTATTCGTCAAGTGATTCGTCATATGACAACAACTATAACTATGACAGCAGCTATGACTACAACAATAACAGTTATGACAATAATTACAGCAGCAGTCAGACTTACTACTACTCTGAGCCGTCATATGTAGGCGGCGGTCAGTCCTATGTTGCTCCGTCAAATACTGCTCCGTCAGCGTCGCTCATCAAGTCTGACGATAACATTGACGAAAAAACTCTTTCAAGCAACGACTGGTCGGATATCGCAAAAAATCTTAAAAATACCGACACATCGGGTTCTGACGGTGATGACTTTAACTTCATCAAGAACAATAACAGCAAGGGTGACAACGGTCATTGGATGTTCTATGTTTCACTCGTTTTACTCTCACTCGGTGTTGCAGGCATTGCGTACTTTGTAATTTCAACTGTTCTCAACAGAAAGAAGAGAGTCACAGTCGGCGGCAGAAGTAACGCTCCAAAGAGCAAATCTGCACAGCCACAGCGTTACGGCAGTAACGATGATTATGCCGATGATTACTCATCTTCAGGCAGAAAGTCCGAAAGACGCAGTAAGTACGATACTGCCGAAATTCAGCTTCCAAAGAACAACCAAAAGGGTGGAAGAAGATACAAGTAATTAAATAACTTTATAAAACAAAAGCAGTTCCAAAATCGGAACTGCATTTTTGTTTGACTGTGTAATTAAATTTTCGCATGACTTCTGTCTGAATATCAAAATCAGTTTTTGTCATACGGCTTTTTGTATGCCTCTTTGAACGGTTTTACAGTGCCGTCCTTTTCCTCAACGCTTACATTGTCAAGTGTTGCGTTGAACTGTGTGCGGATTTCGCCGAGATAAATTTTGTACAGCTCTTTCTGTTCTTTTTGCTCAGCCTCGGTAAGTCCCTGTTCCTTTTTCTTTTTTGCAAGCTCGTTAATTCTGTCAAGCATCTTTTTATCCATAAGTCAATCCTCCCGACCGTTATTTTGGTTTTGAGAGCAATCTGCTCCAAAGCTATGATATCACACAATCAGCCAAAGTGCAAATTTTCGATTTGTCGGTTGAAAACAAAAATTTTTTGTGCTATCATTCAATTAAAGCCGTTATACGGCAAATTTTTTCGGCGGTGAATTATGGAAAAATTCAGCTTATTACACCCGACAAATTCAAATGCATCCTACAGAACTCTCAACAAAGAGGCGCTGAATGATTTGTCGGTTGATTATATATGTGACGCTCTCACCAAAGAGCAGTATGAACGCAACAGCATAAAGCAGCTGCTGATAAATATTACGGATGACGAGGAAGTTATAAAATATCGTTGCGATGTTTTTGAGGATTTTCTCCGTTTTCCGAAGCTTCGTGATGATCTGTCCGCACTCCTTGTAAAGCTGAACGATTTGCGTGAAATTGAGCGCTTTCAAAAGGATACCGAGGCATCTTCCTTGTGGCAGCTTGTAAACCGACTTCGTGAAATGGACGGCTATGTCGATTGCATTACAAGAATAAAAAATACGCTTGAAACAATTGAAGTAAAGTCGCAGGGTCTGCTTGAGCTCAAGAAAAATGTTCAGTCAATTTACAATGACAGCGGTTTTCCCGAACTAAAAAAGGATATAATAGATACGCTTGCAAAGGCTCAAAAGCTCAAGAGCATTACACTCGGTGTGAATCTTGACGATTTGCTCCGCCCAAAGAGTGTGGGTGTAATCTCACTCAATGACAAAGAATTTACTGACAGCGGTATTCTCAAAAGATTTATGAAGTTTACAAATCGTGACAGCGAACTGCACCACGGCAACGATGTTTCGGGATTTTTAAGCTTTCATCCGTCTAATCCGTCAACCTCGCAGTTCGGGCTGGGACAGTTTGTTGTGGGCGCTCAGCAGGATGTAAACCGCACCATGAACAGCTCGCTGACCGGCGCAGATCCTATGTCTGACGCACTCAAAAATGTTGTGACCGATATCCTCCGCAGAACCGTAAATGACATAAAATCGATGCTCAACAGATATGTCAATGTCAACGGCTACTCGTTCGTTTCACTTATGCCCGAAATCATTTTCTATATTCGTTTTGCAGAGCTTTGTGATAAGATGAAAAAGAAAAATCTTCCGCTGTGCAAGGCAGAAGTTTTGCCTAAAGAGGACAGAAACTGCTGTCTTAGAGATGTTTACAACCTCAAACTCGGCGTAAAATCGGCAAACGGTGAGAATTTGGATATTGTCACAAACGATATTGATTTTAACGATGACAGGCGAATTTACATTCTGACAGGTCCGAACCGTGGCGGTAAAACCACGATTACTCAGGCGGTCGGACTTGCGTTTCTGCTTGCTCAGAACGGGATATATGTTCCTGCAACGCAGATGAAATTCAGCCCATGCGACAGCATTTTTACGCATTTTCCTGCCGATGAAACGATACCGTTGACCTTGGCAGACTCGGTGAAGAAAGCAAAAGACTTGCTGAAATTTTCTCTTCGGCAAGCCGTTACAGTCTGCTTTTGCTCAACGAAAGCCTTGCAACAACCAATGTTGCCGAGGGCTTGTACATTGCCCGTGATGTTGTCAAATCAATGCGATATCTCGGCACAAGGGCGATTTTTAATACCCATATGCACGATTTGGCTCGCAATCTTGACGAGGTGAACGCAACCGTAAAGGGCGACAGCAAGATTGAAAGTTTGGTAACAGGTGTCGAAAACGGACAGCGTTCGTTCAAGGTTTTCATCGCTCCGCCTCAAGGTGTAAGCTATGCAAAAGACATCGCCGAAAAATACGGTGTAACCTTTGACAAAATCAAAAAACAGATTGATCGGCAGCGTGTCGCTGCACCCGGTTCGGGAAGATAGTATGTAATATTAAAAGCATATTATGCCCGAGCGGAAGGTTTAATTAAATGTAAAATTGAAAATTGAAAATGGGAAATTGAAAATTGCGGTCGGGCAGACAGTCTGTAATGTAAAAAACATATTATGCCCGAGCGTAGTATTGTAATTGTTTTTGCAATTTTGTAGGGGCGGATATTATCCGCCCGCCAAGTAACGGCAGAAAATTTATGATGAAAATAAACTGTATAAATGAGATACATTTACCGAAATAATGTAGGGGAGAACCGTGTTCTCCCGTTCGTGTGCAACGCACACGATTGCACGCAATGCGTGCAAAATTGAATACACATTTTATGTTATATCAAAACATATGTGTATGAACATAAAATTTTATCAAGCGGGCGGATAATATCCGCCCCTACGGGTTTGTGACATTTACTAAATTTGTATTAACATACAATTTGTACGGTTACTTGCGGGCGAACACGGTTCGCCCTACAGATTATACACTGCTTTTATTGTATAAAAAGCTATGTGTATAACCATAAAATTTTTTAAATGCCACTACGGCGTTGCAATTATTTTATTGTATTCAGAAAATTCGTATAAAAGAAAACGGAGTGCATTACGCACTCCGTTTTCTTATGCCCACAAAATAATAAAAAAAGAAGGAAATAGCTGTTTAATAAAGTAACAGCTTAACCTTGCAGGATTTCAAGTCATTTCCTGCAAACTGTTACCCTATGCGAGTATTCTAACACTAACAGTAATAAAAGTCAAGACTGTTATATTATTTTTTGTTATTGATAGTAATAATATCGTTTAACTTTACACATTGAATAAATCATGTGTCTGAAATTTATGCAGATTATAAAAAGAAACCTACCTGTCTGAAGAAGAAAATCCACAAAAACATCGTGAAACACGCTAAAACCGAAGTGAACACAACCGCCGCACCTGCAAGTTTGAAGTCGCTGTCCATTTGCTGAGCCATTGTGAATGACGAAACCGCACACGGCGATGCAAAAAGTCCGATAAGCGACACAAAGTCAACTCCTCTGATTCCTATAAGCGCCGCCGTACCCAGACAAAGTGCCGGCACAACAACAAGTCTTGCGATTATGCAGATTATGAGGTTGCGTGAACAGCCTTTTATGCTGTCAAATGTGACAGACGCACCGAGTACAATCAGCGCAAGCGGAGTTGCAACCGCCGCAATATCCGAAACCGTTTTGTCAATTGTGTCCGGAAGGCTTATATTGAACGCAACAGACAAAAGTCCGAGTACAGAGCCGATAATCAGAGGATTTTTGGCAATACCTTTTAAAATTTTCAGCACATTTATCTTTTGCCCTCTGAAAATTTCAAGCGTGATGACGGCAAGCATATTGTAAATCGGAACAACAACAGCAACAAGCACGGCTGTCATGCCAAGCTTATCCTTGCCGAAAATATTCGCCGCAATCGGAAGTCCCATAAGGACAAAATTACTGCGGTAAATCGCCTGAATCATCGCACCACGCTGTAATTTGACTTTTCAACAAGGAGTGTAAACCCGATTGACAAAAAGTAAATCGTGAACACGCCAATAACCGCAAAGGCAAGCAGCTTCGGGCTGAAAACGCTTGAAAAATCCGAGCCGTAGATGTTATTGAACATCAGAAACGGAAAAAATACATTGAAAACAATTTTGTTAAGCTGAGGCAGAAAGCTGTCCTGCAAAATTTTTAATTTTCTCACAAGAAAACCGATGAAAAGCATTATGAACATCGGCAGAACCGCATTAAGCGCAACGAAAAAGCTCTCCATAAAATCACCTCTTTTCAGCATACCACATTGCAAAATTTTTTTCAACAAAGCATACACCCGAAAATGTACATTTATTCAAGTTGAAATATGTCGATTTGTGTGTTAAAATATTCCGTGAACGATTTAAAATGAAACAACGAGGTGTGTCCATGAAAAAATGTGAATTCTGCGGAAAGCAGATATCGTATTTTGACCAGTATTGTGATGATGAGTGTCATATTAAAGCAAATAAATTTTACGAAAAGGGCGAGCGTTTCGGCAAGCTGTTTGCGGTAATCAATATGATTTGTGTGTTCGGAATTCCAATCGGACTTTTTATGCTCTCGTTTGCAAGAGAGGTCGGTCTTACCGTCGCACTTGCAAGCTGTATAATTCTCGGAATTATGCTCATTATTCTTCCGTTTCCCACGGAAAATATGATTTCAAAATTCAAAATTCGGAAAGCCGTAAAAATCACAAGAATAATCGGCGGTGCGGTAATTTTCCTCGGAGTGCTGATTTTGCTCCTTGCATTGTTAATTAAATTCTGATTTAAATTGAATAAAACGAAAAATTGCGTCAATACTATTTTCAGCAAATACAAAGGAGGACTTTGAATGCTTGATAAAATAGCATTGACGCTTCTTATTATCGGCGGACTCAACTGGGGAAGTGTCGGTATTTTTCAGTTTGATCTTGTTGCGTGGATTTGCGGCGGACAGACAGGGATCATAAGCCGTATTGTTTACATTCTTGTCGGACTTTCCGCAATCTGGTGCATTACACTTTTATTCAGGGATACAAGCGACACCGTGACAGACGGAACGGTTTCGGATTCGTAGCTTTTGCAGTAGGTTTATCCGCCCGCACGGCGAGCCGCCGTACCTAATTCGTGAAGACAGTTTGTAATATTAAAAGCATATTATGCCCGAGCGTATTATAGTAATCGTTTGTGCAATACAGTAGGGGCGTTCATTGGACGCCCGCACGGCGCTCGCCGTAATTGTGGAATAATCAATAAACAAAAAACAGGCTGTCAATTGACAACCTGTTTTGTTATGTAATAAATATTCAAATTTAATCAAATATAATTAATCGGGCGATATAATCATCCGAAAATTTTAAATTTATTTCAATTAAAGTGCCTCAACAATGGCTCTTGTATCTCTTGCAATAACCATTTCTTCGTCGGTTGCAATGAGTTCAACTCTGATTGCCGAATCAGGAGTTGAGAGTGTGCCTGTAACACCGCATGTGGCCTGCTTGTTGAATTCCTTATCCATCTTAACGCCAAGGCATTCAAGATAGTCGCAAACCTTTTCACGGAGCATAGGCTGGTTTTCACCGATACCTGCCGTGAATACGATGCCGTCACAACCGCCGAGCGCTACATAATAACTGCCGATGTACTTTGCAATCTGGTAGTAAAGCATTTCGTGGGCAAGGTGAGCTCTCATATTGCCGTCTGCTTCGGCTGCACAAACATCACGGTCGTCAGACGAAACGCCCGAAATACCCAAAAGACCCGATTCCTTGTTGAGAATCTTTGACATCTCCTCGGGAGTGAGATGCTCTTTTTCAGCGATAAATGTGATAACAGACGGATCAAGTGAACCTGAACGGTACCCATCATAAAACCGCCGAGAGGAGTAAGTCCCATTGTAGTGTCGATAACCTTGCCGCCCTTTACGGCTGTGATTGAAGAACCGTTGCCGATGTGACAGGTAATAAGCTTGAGCTCTTCCTTTTTTCTGCCCATAAGGTCAGCCATTTTTTCGGAAACATAACGGTGAGATGTGCCGTGAAAGCCGTACTTCTTACACCGAACTTTTCATAATACTTGTAAGGCACTGCATACATAAATGCTTTTTCGGGCATTGTCTGGTGAAAAGCAGTATCAAAACCGCAACCTGCGGAACTTCGGACCGAAAACTCTTGTGCAGGCCTCAATGCCCTGAAGGTGTGCAAGGTTGTGAAGAGGAGCAAGAGGAGCAAGCTCTCTGATTTTGTTGATTACCGAGTTATCTACAAGCACCGACTTGTCAAAGTACGCACCGCCCTGCACAACTCTGTGACCTACGGCGGAAACCTCGGACAAATCGCTGATTGCACCGTATTCGGGATCTATGAGTGCATTTTTAACAGCCTCAAAAGCCTGAGTGTGATTAAGCATCTGTGTTTTGCGGTTGATTTTTTTGCCGTCGGGTGTTTTAAAACCAATGAAAGCACCGTTCTGACCGATTCTTTCACAGTTACCCTTTGCGAGAACTGCCTCGTTGTCAGTATCAATAAGCTGGTACTTGAGCGAGGAACTGCCTGCGTTGATTACGAGAATTTTCATTACAATCGTCCCCTTTGGTAGTTGTTTTCAGTTTAAAATATAAGAAATATATTTGCCTGTCGTCATATTTTATACTATAATGTAAATCAGAAAAAGACTTTTCAAAATTGACAGGTCACACATACATATGATACTCCAAATTATGTATGTTTTCAAGTGTTTTTTACAATATGTATGCGAAATAAAGGCTTCGGAGGAATAGTTATGGCAACAGCTGTCATCTGCGAATTCAATCCGTTTCACAACGGTCATAAATATTTGCTCGAAAGTGCAAAAAATGTGCTTAAAGAGCCAATCATAGCAATTATGAGCGGCAGCTTTACCCAGCGTGGTGAGGTTGCTGTGTGCGACAAATTTGTCCGTGCAAAATCTGCCCTTGAAAACGGTGCGGACTTGGTGCTTGAACTGCCCGTTGTGTTCTCACTTTCGGGGGCTGAGGGCTTTGCAAAGGCAGGTGTTGCGATTGCGTCGGCTTTTGACTGCACAAATCACCTTGCTTTCGGCAGTGAAAGCGGTGACTGCGAACTGCTCAAAAATCCGCAGACGCTGTTTGTGACGAAAGGGTACAGGCTCTTGTGCGTTACGGAATGAAAAACGGCGGATACTACCCCCGTGAACTTGAAAACGCCGTCAAAACGGTTTTCGGTGATGAGATTTCGTCCGTACTTTGCGAACCGAACAATATTCTTGGCGTGGAGTATATAAAGGCATTGAACGGTACGTGTGTTGAGCCGTTCTCGGTTGCAAGAACAGGTGTTGCACACGACAGCCGAATTGCGGGCGAGGGCTTTGCGTCTGCGTCACACATAAGAGAAATGTTGCGTAACGGTGAAAATGCGAAGAAGTACGCTCCGTACATTCCCGATGAAATCACATTTCCCGAAAATCTTGACAGACCGTTGCTGTACCGCCTGCGTACTATGACAAGAGAGAACATTGCAAAACTGCCCGATGTGGGTGAGGGGCTTGAAAACAGAATTGCCGATGCGGCAGTGCGTTGCAGTACCTCATCAGAAATTGCCGACCTTGTAAAGACAAAGCGCTACACTCATGCACGCATACGGAGAATACTCGCCTGTGCATTGCTCGGAATTGAAAAAGCTCATACGCAAATCCCGATTGAGTATGTCCGTGTTTTAGGCTTTACAAACGAGGGTGCAGAATTGCTCAAAGACTGCCGACTGAATATTGTCACCTCAGCAAGCAACGGTATCAGAACAGGCGGCAACACAAAGGCATTGCTTGAAAAGGACATTTTAGCCTACGATATTTCGGCACTTGCGTATGAAATTCCAAAAAGGAGCGGTCTTGATTTTACAACGCCTATTGTGAAAATATGACATTGGTCGATTGATTCGTCAATGATATGCCGAAAACGGCAGTTTCTGAGGATTTTTCTTACATTTTTTACCGCAAAAAACAGCGGATTTTACGGGATTTTTATCTTTTTTGTGAGAAGTGCAACAATAAGTGTGTAATCTTTTTGTAATTATTATTGAACCCGATAAAAGTAGAAAAATGGTCAAAAAAACATTGACAAATATTTAACAAAGATGATAAAATAGAATCAATCGAGAATTAGCTAAATTCTGAAACAACGATTGAAAGGATCCAGAAAAATGAAAAGAATTCTTTGCTTTCTGATGGCATGCACAATGTGCGCATCAGCGGCGGTCGGACTCTCAGGATGCGGTTGTGACGACAACACATCAAACAGCAGTAAGCCCGGCTACAAGGTTGAGCCGACAGAGCCTGACCTTACAAACGGAGATTTCGGATTTTTCATTATCAATAAGGAAGAACTTATGATTACAAAGTACACAGGTTCTGACACGGTTATTGAAATTCCCGAAAGCTACAAGAACTACAAAGTTACCGTAATCGGTGCAAGCGTGTTCAATGACTCCAAAATTACGGAAGTAACAATTCCGTCAAGCATCAAGCAGATTGAAGATTATGCCTTTTCAAGCTGTCACAGCCTCACAAAGGTAAATCTTTCCGAAGGTCTTGAAATCCTTAACAACAGCGTGTTCTTTAACTGCTCTGAGTTAAGAGAAATCAAGCTTCCGAGTACACTCAAAGAAATCGGACCGAGAGCTTTTTCGGGTGCGGCACTTAACAATGTTGTTCTTCCCGACAGCGGTAAACTTACAAAGATTGATGAATATGCTTTTTATCAGTCGCGTGAGCTTACAGACATCACAATTCCGGCTTGTATTACAAGTATTCCCGACAATGTATTCGCTGAATGCAGTAAGGAAGTTACAATCCACGGAGCAAGCGGTTCATATGCCCAGAACTATGCCAAGAAAAACAACCTTAAATTCAAGGCTGACTTAGGCAGTTCTTCAACAAAGGCAACAAAGGCAACAAAGGCAAGCGGTAAGGCTGCGAGAAAGCGAGTAATTGAGGCAAATTAATTTGATATCATTTTCAGCTTTGCTGAATCTAATATAATTATGCAAGATAAGAGGTAGATTAAATGAGTACAAAAGAGTATCCTATCGTAGATAACGCAGAAAGCTTTGAAGCTGCCCTTGCAAGAGTAAGAGAAGCTCAGAAAATTTTTGCTACCTACACACAGGAGCAGGTTGACAAGATTTTTCTTGCTGCCGCTACTGCTGCTAACCAGATGAGAATTCCGCTCGCTAAGATGGCTGTTGAAGAAACAGGCATGGGCGTTGCAGAAGATAAGGTTATCAAGAACCACTTCGCATCTGAGTATATTTACAATGCTTACAGAAATGTTAAGACTTGCGGCGTTCTTGAGGAAGACAAGGCTTACGGCATTAAGAAGATTGCTGAGCCAATCGGTGTAATCGCTGCCGTTATTCCTACAACAAACCCAACTTCAACCGCTATCTTCAAGACACTTGTTTGTCTTAAGACAAGAAACGGTATCATCATCAGCCCGCATCCCCGTGCTAAGAAGAGCACAATTGAGGCTGCCAAGGTTGTTCTTGAAGCTGCTGTTAAGGCAGGCGCTCCGGAGGGTATCATCAGCTGGATTGATATTCCTTCACTCGAACTCACAAACACACTTATGCAGGAAGCTGACTGCATCCTCGCAACAGGTGGTCCCGGCATGGTTAAGGCTGCTTATTCATCAGGTAAGCCTGCACTCGGTGTTGGCGCCGGTAACACACCTGCTATCATTGATGAAACAGCTGACATTTTACTCGCAGTTAACTCAATTATCCACTCAAAGACATTTGATAACGGTATGATCTGTGCTTCAGAGCAGTCTGTTATCGTTGAAAAGAAGATTTACAGCAAAGTTAAGAAGGAATTCAAGGCTCGTGGCTGCTACTTCCTTAACGAGGAAGAGACAGAGAAGGTTAGAAAGACTATCATCATCAACGGCGCTCTTAACGCTAAGATTGTTGGTCAGAAGCCTGTTACAATCGCAGCTCTTGCAGGTGTAACAATTCCTGAGGAAACAAAGGTTCTTATCGGTGAGGTAGAATCAGTTGACATCAGCGAAGAGTTTGCTCACGAGAAGCTTTCTCCTGTACTCGCTATGTACAAGCTGAAGATTTTGAAGATGCTATTGCAAAGGCTGAGCATCTTATTGCTGACGGCGGTTACGGTCACACATCTTCACTTTATGTTGACGCTGTAAACGAAAGAGCAAAGATTGACGAGTTCGCATCAAGAATGAAAACTTGCCGTATCCTTGTTAACACACCTTCTTCACAGGGCGGTATCGGTGACCTTTACAACTTCAAGCTTACTCCTTCACTCACACTCGGCTGTGGTTCATGGGGCGGCAACTCTGTTTCTGAGAATGTTGGTTGCAAGCACCTTATCAATATTAAGACAGTTGCCGAGAGGAGAGAAAATATGCTTTGGTTCAGAGCACCTGAAAAGGTTTATATCAAGAGGGGCTGTATGCCTGTAGCTCTTCAGGAACTCAAGGATGTAATGGGTAAGAAGAGAGCATTCATCGTTACTGACTCATTCCTTTATAAGAATGGCTACACAAAGCCAATTACAGACAAGCTCGATGAAATGGGCATCACATATACAACATTCGCAGATGTTGAGCCTGACCCATCACTTATTTCAGCTCAGAAGGGTGCAGAGGCTATGCGTAAGTTTGAGCCTGACTGCATTATCGCACTCGGCGGCGGTTCAGCAATGGGATGCCGGCAAGATCATGTGGGTTCTCTATGAGCATCCGGAAGTTGACTTCAGGATATGGCTATGCGTTTCTGCGATATCCGTAAGAGAGTTTACACATTCCCGAAGATGGGTGAGAAGGCATACTTCATTGCTATCCCAACATCATCAGGTACAGGTTCTGAGGTTACTCCTTTCGCAGTTATCACAGACCAGAATACAGGCGTTAAGTATCCGCTTGCTGACTATCAGCTTATGCCTAAAATGCAATCGTTGATGCTAACAACATGATGAGCGGTCCTAAGGGACTTACAGCTGCATCAGGTATCGACGCTGTTTCTCACGCACTTGAGGCTTATGCTTCAATGATGGCTACAGATTTCACAGACGGTCTTGCACTCCGTTCACTCAAGCTTATCTTCGAGTATCTCCCTGCTTGCTATGACAACGGTATGAACGAGCCTGTTGCTCGTGAGAAGGTTGCTCACGCTGCTACAATGGCAGGTATGGCATTCGCTAACGCATTCCTCGGTGTTTGTCACTCAATGGCTCATAAGCTCGGTGCTTTCCATCATGTACCGCACGGTATTGCTAACGCACTTATGCTTGAGCAGGTAATCAGATTCAACTCAGCAGAAGTTCCTGCTAAGATGGGTACATTCCCACAGTATGATCACCCACACACACTCGCTCGTTATGCTGAAGTAGCTCGTTACCTCGGCCTCGGCGGCAAGAACGATACAGAGAGCGTTGAAAACCTTATCAAGGCTGTTAACGACCTCAAGGAAGAGTTGGCATCAAGAACTCTATCAAGGATTATGTTCCGGACGAAGAGGACTTCCTCAACCGTCTTGACGCTATGACAGAGCAGGCATTTGATGACCAGTGCACAGGTGCAAACCCAAGATATCCGCTCTTCAAGGAAATCAAGCAGATGTACCTCAATGCTTACTATGGCAACAACAGCGAGACTGTTTAATCTATCTCGTAAAGCATAATTACAAAACACCCTGCCTCGTGGCAGGGTGTTTTGTTGTATATGGATAATGTTGCAATTTTCCATTTTCAACTTTCAATTTAAATAAACTTCCGCTCGGGCATAATATGTTTTTTTACATTACAGACTGTCTGCCCGACCGCAATTTTCCATTTTCAATTTTCAATTTTACATTTAAATAAACTTCCTCTTGGGCGTAATATGCTTTTAATATTACAAACCATTATGCACAATGCACAAAAGAATGTTAAAAATTTCACAAATATTTAGTTAAAAGTTTAACGAATTTTATGCACTTCGCATAAAATATCTTGCTCTTTTTGTTTGAAAGGTAAAAAATATTTTATTTGTATTTGCTAAATGCACAAAGAAAATTAAAATTATTTTGTTATTTTTACACTGTACTAACCCCTGGAATTGTTGTATAATATAACCGAAGCAATGAAAGATTGCTTGATGAATTTTTAATATTTTAAAGCGAAAGGGGCTTTATTATGAAATTAGATACAGTTCTTGCAAAAAGAGAGAACAAGGTAGTTTATAAAGACGGTGCGCTTGCAGCCAAAGTTTTTGACGAGTGTTATCCGAAATCAGATATTCTTAACGAGGCTCTTAATCAGGCGAGAGTTGAGGAAACAGGACTCAATATTCCGAAAATTGAAGAGGTTACAAAGATTGACGGAAAATGGGCAATTATCTCCACCTTCATCGAGGGCAAAACTCTTGCGGAGCTTATGTCAGAGCATCCCGAAAAAGAGGACGAATACCTCAATCTCTTTGTTGACATTCAGGTTAAAATCCTCAGCCAAAAAGCACCGTTGCTTAACAAACTCAAGGATAAGATGAAACGCAAAATCAGCGAAACCGACCTTGACGCAACAACAAGATATGAGCTTGAAACCCGTCTTAACGGTATGCCGAACCACACAAAGGTTTGTCACGGCGATTTCAACCCGAGTAATATTATTATTGACGAGTCGGGTACACCGTATGTTATTGACTGGTCACACGCAACACAGGGTAACGGTTCAGCCGATGCCGCAAGAACTTACCTCTTGTTCCGTTTGAATCATCAGGAAGAGCTTGCAGAAAAGTATATGAAGCTTTACTGCACAAAGACCGACACAGCCCGTCAATATGTTGACCGCTGGCTTCCGATTGTAGCCGCATCACAGTCTGTTAAGGGCAAACCCGAAGAGAGAGAGTTCCTTCTCAAATGGGCAAGTGTTTGCGAATACCAGTAATGTCGTATAAATGTATTTTTAATTCATATTTTACTCAGCAAAATTTCATTTTGAAATTTTCTCTCCTCTGTTTTTTTCATAATTGTATTACGGAAACCGAATAAAAGCAGCTCCCGCTCCAAATGCTTGGTGCGGGAGTTGCTTTTTTGATGCGAAATTTATGTTGACGGTACGCTGTAAATATTACAAAGGTTACAAAATTTGTAATAATTCGCTTTAATTTGGTGCTTGAAATGAAGATTTTTGTG
>ENA-OQCP01000509-OQCP01000509.1-human-gut-metagenome-genome-assembly--contig:-NODE-509-length-17282-cov-6.206470_pt1 | contig 17282 bp, 23 predicted proteins | sample MGYA00242760_ERZ504583 | MGnify/ENA primary metagenome ERZ504583 (study PRJEB26092, sample SAMD00036308) | human gut metagenome | host: Homo sapiens | study: EMG produced TPA metagenomics assembly of...
TTCCAAAAATACCAATACCAAATTCTGTTTGAACATGAATGACCTTCTGGATTAAATCTTTTAATTTCTTTCATACCCTTAAAAGAAAAAATATTACATGCCCTGTAGCCATAAAGAGCTGTATTTCTAATCCTGGCACTCTTAAAACTTGATCATCTAGGCTTTCATCATAAGTTGTATCACTTGGAAGTTCACTTGTTACAACTAAAACATCATGTCCTAAATTTACAAGTTTATTTCGTAAAATATTCGTTGATGTAGCAACACCATTAATATCAGGTATGTATGTATCTGAAAAAAGTGCTATTTTCATAAAGACCTCCTATTTTTTAAAATCATAAATTCAATTTCTTCTATATCTTCTATAACAATTGTTTGATTATTTCTGTAATTTCTTTTTTATCATTTTTTGTTGCAAAATTAAGTTCTCTACTAAATGACATTGTAAGACCTCCAAGAATAAGACCAGCATAATAAGTAGCAAATCTCCAAACAAGTAAAGTTGCTGATGTAGCTCCTTTTAAAAAGTAACGAAGTAAAATATAAAACGAACCTTCACTACCCCCACTTGCTCCTGGTAATGGTACAAAATCTGAAATCAAATAAACAAAAGCAGTAATTCCAATTAAATCAAAGAAATGTCTCCAAGAAAGAGGAACATTCATTGCAAGAGAACAAAAAAATGGAATACTATAAAGAATTGTCAATTTTAATACATTTAATCCTATTGATTTAAGTAATATTGGTTTGTTTTTTTGTAATAAATTAAGTTCGATTCTAAAGTTTTCTAATTTTCTTTCAATTTGAGAACTTACCTCTTCATAGCTTTTCACTATATGTAATTTTGCTAATACTTTAACAACATTATTACTTAAAAAATTTTGAAGTTTTTCAGACTTAGCTCCTAAAAACAAAGTAAGAAATAACCACTAAATTAATAATAAATCCAACAAATGCTAGTGAAAAAAAAGCCAGAATACAATTTACTAAAATAAACAAATTTTAAAAGCATAATGATAGATGTATACACAACCAATACACTTTGATAGACAATAAAAATCATTAATAAAATACTAGACGAATAAGTTGCTTTGATTCCTTGTTTATTAAAAGCATATACTTGATAAAATTGTCCACCAGAGGCCATTGGCGTGATTCCATTAAAGAAAATACCGGCCATTGCATTTACGATTCCTTGTTTTAAGGTATAATCTTTTTATATACTTTAGCAAAAGTGTCAAATTCATTGCATTGATTAAATAAAAATACACATTAAAATGGCAACAACCAATAGCCACCCTAAATGACAATGTTTTTTTAACGATTTAATCGTTCCTTCTAATTGATTACCAATTGAAAAATAAATTGATAATCCACCAACTAATTAGAATAATAAGCTACATTTAGTATGTATTTTTTATATTTTTTTTATCCATAATATTATCCTCTAAAGAGATTCAACTTTTTCATATACCTCTTTTAATTGTTTTCCTATTAGCAATAAATCTCTTTCTTTAGCAACTTTATAACCTTCTTCTATTGTCGAAGGTAATTCGTGATTAATAATTTTATTAATATAATCAATAAAGTCTTGATTTGTTTTCCCCTTATAACAATTAACTCGATCTTGCATCCATGGATCAAAAGCAGGAATATCCCTTAATAATATTTGTGTTTTGCAAGCTAAAGCTTCTAAAACAACAATTCCTTCTGTTTCTTCACGTGATGGAAAGAAAAAAACATCTGCTCTACCATAAGCACCTTTAATAATATCTCCACTAACATATCCTGGTAATATTAAATTTTCTGGTAATTCTTTGAGTAATTTTTTTATCTTAGATGTTGGGTGGATAATCTAACATCTCCAAACCACATAAATTTTACACGAGGCATTTCTCTTGCAACTTCTACAAAAGTATCAAATCCTTTTCTTTCAAAAAGCCATCCTACAGATATAACAAGTTTATCCTCTTCAGAAATATGAAACTGTTGCGTAAACTCATTAATTTGTTTAGATGTTGGATTAAACTGTGCAACATTCTACACCATTAGAAATCGGATATATTTCCTTATTTAAATCATATGACTCTAATAAGCTTTTAGAATATGGTGTTGGTGTAATAATAACATCAGCTGAATTATAAAGATACACAAGCCATTTTTTATAAAGACCAGCAAAGGAATTAGAAAACATAAAAGAATTTTTAAAATCTTCTTCTGTACTATGTGCATGATAAATAATCTTCTTATTATTTTCTCTTGCCTGTTTAATCATTGAAATACTATCAGGATAGATTGTATTAATGTGTAAAATATCATAATCCAAATCGTTTTTATCAGTCGTAAATTCAATATTATTTAATGTTAAAGCTTTCTTTTTGGTGGTAAAACGCACGACCTATTCCAGACTTCTTAATAGCATTTTCCATTCCAAAATATAATTTAATTTTCATATAAAACATCACCCAATCTATTATAACATATTTTTATTTTTGAAACTATGTAATCAAGAATTTTACCCTATTAGCTAGCTACAAAAAAACAATAAAATAATAGCATTCAAATTTGAACTTATGATTAACAGCATGTAAAAACATAAAAAAAAGAAGGAACTGGCAACGAGCTATTTTCGCACAATGTACTATCTTCGCCGCGATGATGCTTAACTTCTGTGTTCGGAATGGGTACAGGTGTGTCCATCATGCTATCATTACCAGATTCTTCTTGTCAAGTGTCTTCAGGACACTCAAAACCAGACAGTAGTTTTTCTTCTTTCAAGCTCGCTTGCCTTTTCGGTCAAGCCCTCGACCTATTAGTATCAGTCCGCTTAACATGTCACCATGCTTACACTCCTGACCTATCTACCTTATCGTCTTTAAGGGGTCTTACTTGCTTGCGCAATGGGAAATCTCATCTTGAAGTGGGTTTCACACTTAGATGCCTTCAGCGTTTATCCCTTCCGCATTTAGCTACCCAGCTATGCCACTGGCGTGACAACTGGTCCACCATTGATGCGTCCATCCCGGTCCTCTCGTACTGAGGACAGCTCTTCTCAAATTTCCTGCGCCCACGACAGATAGGGACCGAACTGTCTCACGACGTTCTGAACCCAGCTCGCGTACCGCTTTAATGGGCGAACAGCCCAACCCTTGGAACCGACTTCAGCTCCAGGATGCGATGAGCCGACATCGAGGTGCCAAACCTCCCCGTCGATGTGAACTCTTGGGGAGATCAGCCTGTTATCCCAGGGTAGCTTTTATCCGTTGAGCGACGGCCTTTCCATTCAGCACCGCCGGATCACTAAGCCCGACTTTCGTCCCTGCTCGACTTGTGGGTCTCGCAGTCAAACACCCTTTTGCCTTTGCACTCTGCGCTTGGTTTCCATCCAAGCTGAGGGTATCTTTGGGCGCCTCCGTTACTCTTTGGGAGGCGACGCCCCAGTCAAACTGCCCGACTGACACTGTCCCGTCAACGGCTCTACGTCGTCCGGTTAGAAATCCAATACAACAGGGGTAGTATCCCAACAGCGGCTCCTTGAATACTGGCGTATCCATCTCTTTGCCTCCTACCTATCCTGTACATGCTGCATCAAATCCCAATATCAACCTGCAGTGAAGCTCCATGGGGTCTTTCCGTCTAGTCGCGGGTAACCTGCATCTTCACAGGTACTAAGACTTCACCGAGTCTACAGCTGAGACAGCGCCCAAATCGTTACGCCTTTCGTGCGGGTCAGAACTTACCTGACAAGGAATTTCGCTACCTTAGGACCGTTATAGTTACGGCCGCCGTTTACTGGGGCTTCAGTTCAGGGCTTCACTTGCGTTAACCCCTCCCCTTAACCTTCCAGCACCGGGCAGGCGTCACCCCCTATACTTCGCCTTGCGGCTTAGCAGAGAGCTGTGTTTTTGGTAAACAGTCGCTTGGGCCGTTTCACTGCGGCTCATATCTCTATGAGCACTCCTTCTCCCTAAGTTACGGAGTCATTTTGCAGAGTTCCTTAGCTATAGTTCTCTCGCTCACCTTAGGATTCTCTCCTCACCCATGTGTGTCCATTTTCGGTACGGGCCATATATACTTAACGTTAGAAACTTTTCTTGGAAGTTCCTCCACTGCCTTCCGTACTCGCCGTAGCTTTCCGTACGCTTCACGCCTTCTCGTTTCGGATGGTGGATTTGCCTGCCATCCCGATATCTCGCTTGCACCAGCTCTTCCAGCCGCTGGCTGCAGCTTCCTCTCTCCGTCATTCCTTCACATATATACGGGTACAGGAATCTCTACCTGTTGTCCATCGACTACGCCTTTCGGCCTCGCCTTAGGTCCCGACTTACCCAGAGCGGACGAACCTTCCTCTGGAAACCTTGGGTTTTCGGTGCGTGGGATTCTCACCCACGTTCCGCTACTCACACCGGCATTCTCTCTTCCATGATCTCCACACGTCCTTTCGGTCGTACTTCTCCGTTCATGGAACGCTCCCCTACCATCCCTTGGGATCCATAGCTTCGGTAGTATGCTTAGCCCCGGTAAATTATCGGCGCAGAGTCATTCGACTAGTGAGCTGTTACGCACTCTTTAAAGGATGGCTGCTTCTGAGCCAACCTCCTAGTTGTCTGTACATCTCCACATCCTTTTCCACTTAGCATACATTTTGGGACCTTAGCTGATGGTCTGGGCTGTTTCCCTCTTGACAACGGACCTTATCACCCGCTGTCTGACTGCCGAGCATGTTGGCGTGACATTCGCAGTTTGATTATGCTCAGTACCCCGAGATGGGGCCATCACATATTCAGTGCTCTACCTTCACGCAACTCTTCTCTCGACGCTAGCCCTAAAGCTATTTCGGGGAGAACCAGCTATCTCCGGGTTCGATTGGAATTTCACCCCTAGCCACAACTCATCCGCCAACGTTTCAACGGGGGTCGGTTCGGTCCTCCATCGGGTTTTACCCCAACTTCAACCTGGTCATGGCTAGATCACCCGGTTTCGGGTCTACTGCATGCAACTCGCGCCCTCTTAAGACTCGCTTTCGCTTCGGCTCCGCATATCCTGCTTAACCTCGCTCCATACAGTAACTCGCCGGTTCATTCTACAAAAGGCACGCCATCACCCTTTAACGGCTCTGACTTCTTGTAGGCATATGGTTTCAGGTTCTCTTTCACTCCCCTCCCGGGGTTCTTTTCACCTTTCCCTCACGGTACTGGTTCACTATCGGTCACTCTCTCGTATTTAGCCTTGCCGGATGGTCCCGGCTGATTCAGACAGGATTTCTCGTGTCCCGCCCTACTCAGGTGTCATCTCTCTCCAGTCTCTCATTTCGAGTACGGGGCTCTCACCCTCTCTCGCTCACCTTCCCATGTGATTCCTCTATGATCCTCTGTTTGATTTATCGATGATCCTACTACCCCGATCCTCAAATCGGTTTGGGCTCTTTCCCTTTCGCTCGCCGCTACTCAGAAAATCATTCTTATTTTCTCTTCCTGCAGGTACTTAGATGTTTCAGTTCCCTGCGTCTCGCCTCATCATGTCTATGTATTCGACATGTGATACACGGATATGACTCCGTGTGGGTTCCCCCATTCGGATATCGACGGCTCTTCACGTGCTTACCGCTCACCGTCGCATTTCGCTGTTTGCTGCGTCCTTCTTCGCCGGAGTGTGCCTAGGCATTCCCCATACGCCCTTTCTTGCTTTACCTTCTAGGTTTGCTTGCTTGAACTTTTTTTCGTTTACACTTGCTGTAAAATCTTAGTTACTTTCGACTTTTCGTACTAGACCTTATTTTTTCTTTAATGTCTAATCTCTTCTTTATCGTTTTCGCAATTTTTTTTACTACTATCCAGTTTTCAATGTCCTCTTGAATGTCATGGACATTCAAAACCAAACAAGAAAGCACAACTTTCTCTCCCTAGAAAGGAGGTGATCCATCCCCACGTTCCCGTAGATACCTTGTTACGACTTCACCCCAATCATCAGTCCCACCTTAGACAGCTCCTTCCTTGCGGTTAGGCCACCGGCTTCGGGTGTTACCGACTCTCATGGTGTGACGGGCGGTGTGTACAAGGCCCGAGAACGTATTCACCGCGACATGCTGATTCGCGATTACTAGCGATTCCATCTTCGTGCAGTCGAGTTGCAGACTGCAGTCCGAACTGAGAACAGTTTTATGGGTTTCGCTCCACCTCGCGGCTTCGCTTCCCTCTGCTCTGTCCATTGTAGCACGTGTGTAGCCCAGGTCATAAGGGGCATGATGATTTGACGTCATCCCCGCCTTCCTCCGGCTTGTCACCGGCAGTCTCGCCAGAGTCCCCAACTTAATGCTGGCAACTGGCAACAGGGGTTGCGCTCGTTGCGGGACTTAACCCAACATCTCACGACACGAGCTGACGACAACCATGCACCACCTGTCTTCTCTATAGCTATCTCTCCATCTCTGGAGCCTTTAGATCGATGTCAAGACCTGGTAAGGTTCTTCGCGTTGCTTCGAATTAAACCACATGCTCCACCGCTTGTGCGGGCCCCCGTCAATTCCTTTGAGTTTCATTCTTGCGAACGTACTACTCAGGCGGAGTACTTATTGCGTTAACTGCAGCACTGAGATTTGACTCCCAACACTTAGTACTCATCGTTTACGGCGTGGACTACTAGGTATCTAATCCTATTTGCTCCCCACGCTTTCGGGACTGAGCGTCAGTTATGCGCCAGATCGTCGCCTTCGCCACTGGTGTTCCTCCATATATCTACGCATTTCACCGCTACACATGGAATTCCACGATCCTCTCACACACTCTAGCTCTACGGTTTCCATGGCTTACCGAAGTTAAGCTTCGATCTTTCACCACAGACCCTTAGTGCCGCCTGCTCCCTCTTTACGCCCAATAATTCCGGATAACGCTCGCCACCTACGTATTACCGCGGCTGCTGGCACGTAGTTAGCCGTGGCTTTCTTATAGAGTACCGTCACTTGGATATCATTCCCTATATCCACCGTTCTTCCTCTATGACAGAAGTTTACATAACGAATTACTTCTTCCTTCACGCGGCGTTGCTCGGTCAGGGTTTCCCCCATTGCCGAAAATTCCCTACTGCTGCCTCCCGTAGGAGTCTGGGCCGTGTCTCAGTCCCAGTGTGGCCGGTCACCCTCTCAGGTCGGCTACGCATCGTCGCTTGGTAGGCCGTTACCCTACCAACCAGCTAATGCGCCATAAGTCCATCATCTACCAGTCCCGTAGCACTTTTCATATAGAGTTCATGCGATCTCTACACCTATGCGGTCTTAGCTGACGTTTCCATCAGTTATCCCCCTGTAGATGCCAGGTTACTTATGTATTACTCACCCGTTCGCCACTCTTCACCGAAGTGAAGCGTTCGACTTGCATGTATTAGGCACGCCGCCAGCGTTCATCCTGAGCCAGGATCAAACTCTCCATTGTCTTATTCCTTTCAGACAATCTCTTAGTCTGTTTAGCTCTTTTTTATTTCTTTAACTTAATTGACGTTGTGTTTTATTCTTTCCTGTTCAGTTTTCAATGTCCTCATCAGCAAGTTCGTTTCCTGCCGACTCGTATATAATACAATCAATTTTTAATAAAGTCAATAACTATTTATAATTTTTTAACTTTTCTAAAGTGAAAAGTTAAATTCCACTTTAAATGCGTCAAAGTTGATTTTAGTCTTTCACAAACTTCTAGTTGATTTTACTCTTACAGTTGAACTTACTTTTACACTTTCTTTGTGGAATTTACTCTTTCTCTTGTATAATTGATTTGATATCTGTTCCCTTCTTTCATGAAAGATCGATCACTATGTCTACCAACAATAAAAATCTACATCTTACTGATCAAGATAGAATCATCATCGAAAAAGGTATTGAAAATAGTTCTACCAAAGCTGCTATTGCTTTGACTCTTGTCAAAGACAAATCTACCATCGGCAAAGAAATTAAAGCCCACAGATGTTCCTATAACCCTTCATGTGCAAACAAAGATGAATGTTCTCACAATCATGTTTGTTCTGACTGCCCTGACTTTAAGCCTTTCAAATACAATCGCAGAGACAGATCCCCTGGTGCCTGCAACGGCTGTTCCAAATATACTCATTGTCGTTATGACAAGTTTAAATATTCTGCCGATCTTGCACACAAGGAATACAGAAAAAAACTCTCTATAATTACATCGAAGATGGTGTATTTAGAGAATTTGGTCTTCTTGATATTGATTTGAGAATCAAAACAAAAAGAAAAATCACAAAAAAAAGAGAAGACAGAAAATATCTCAAAGGACGTACATATGATGATTTCATCAACTATACCAATGAAAATGAAAATCTCAGCATCGTCGAAATGGACACCGTCTATAACAACAGTTCCACTGGTCCTTTTATGCAAACATTTAAATTCCTGTCTTACTCTTTCATGTTTATTATATATCAGGAAGTAAAGTCTTCAAGTGCTATGGTAGAAGGTCTCGATCTTTTAGAAACTATTTTAGGAAAAGAATTATTTTCTAAAGAAGTTGAAGTTTTGAAAACCGATAGAGGCAGCGAATTTATAGATGCAAATGGATTTGAAATGCATTATGTTACGACCAACAGAGAAGATATAGAATCTATAAAAGTAATCCAAAAGACTGTGAAGGGTGTCCATTCTTATCACAATGTACAAAGTCAAAAAATCAAGAAAGGTGATCACAAGACATGTATGGGAATCATATAAAGAAGAAGCCAATCATATAAGGCATACAGATGAATGGAAGAAGATCTATCCACAGAGAAAAGAAACAATTGAACGAGTGTTTGCAGATGCCAAGGAAAACCATGGGATGAGATTTACACGTTTGAGGGGACTAGAGAGAAATCAGCATGAATCACTGATTATTTTTAGCTGCCATAATCTCAAAAAACTGGCTTGAGTAAAAAGAGATTAGGATATATATAGATCCTAATTAAAGATATTTCACCAATAAACATAAAAAAACGAAAAAGAAGGAATTCAATTTCATTATAGAAATCAAATTCCTCTATTTATTTATCAACACCTGAATGGACCTTATAAATCCATTCTAAATTTTCTACTATTCTCCACCTAAACCTTTTACATCATTTTCAGTTATCTTATCACCGTCTTCAACACGATCAATAAGTTTAGTAATCTTTTTAACATATGATGCGTAAGGTTTCATAACATAGATTGATGTACCATGCATTGAATAAGTTTGATCTGTCATATACCCTTTTCCATCAAGTTGTACATTGAAAACATCCCATTCAGCATTATCATCTAGTTGCATATTAATTAATGATTTAATTTCGTCAGAAGACATGTTTGTTTCAAAGCATCCTTCGATTGCTGTTAAGATTCTTTGGAAATTAGTAATAATCTTTGGTGACATTGCCTTATTCAACATTGCTTTTAATAATTTTTGTTGGTTACGTCCTCGATCATAATCTCCACTTGGTAAATTATATCTTTCTCTTACAAAACATAGCCCTTTATCACCATCTAATTCATTTTCGACCTTTTACAATTATGATAGTTACCATGTCTTGTTGTAAATTCATAATCAGAATCAACAGTACTCCGCCTAATGCGTCAATAATATTTGTAATACCACTAAAGTTTGTTCTTGCATAATAGTTAACATCTAAATCTAAAAAGTCTTCAATCGTAGAAATAGTCTCTTCAACACCATAGATACCAGTATGTGTCAATTTATCCATTTTACCATTTTTATGAAGTTCAATTTCACAATCACGTGGAATACTTGTCATTAAGATTTGTTTAGTTTTTGGATTAACAGTAACAATTAAGTTAACATCACTTCTTGATACTGTTGATACAGAACCATATGTATCGATTCCAGTTACATATACATTAAATGGCTTTTCAGTTACATCTGTTACTGCTGTTGTTACTGATTTTGCTTTTTTATCAAATTCATATGTTTTTACAATTCTTGTTTCTTCATCAAAACCTTCATGATTTAACTCTAACATTGATTTATATTGTGTTCCAACAACAATTGCATCTACTTCTTTATTATAAAGAGCATCTGCTAATTGAGAATATGTATCATATGTCGTATACTTTTGTGTATCAATCGTTTCTTCCATTTGTGCTAAAGCTTTATTTAATGTAGCTTTTTCTTTTTCATATGATCTACCAAAATTAACACCTTTTAAACCATCAAGTGATGCTGTTCCATAATCACCATCTTTTAAAACAATGACATTGATAGCGTATTTTTGAGTTGTTGTTTGTACATTATTTAAGAAAGTATTTCCTCTTGCAGCAAAAGTACTTCCAATTACTAAAACAATTGAAACAATTAAACTCAACACTTTAGAAATAATAGTTCTTTTACTTGTTTTCCCTTCAACAATTTTTTTCTTTCCTGTTTGAATAATAATCCAAAACAATAAAACCAATACTGCCAAAACAGCAGCTAAAATAGCAAAGTATTTAACAGGTAATAATTTTGTTAAATACACAAAATATAAAAGGACACCAGATGCGACAACTTGTAATGTCAAAATAAGTGCTCTGGATGTCATAAATCGCATAAATTTGTTTTGTTTCATAATCATCCTCCATATGTTGGTTAATTCTCGTTTATCATAGCACAATCGACATTTTATAGCAAATCGCCACTATTTTCTAAATAACATCCAAACATATACTGATTATCTTCTATTTTTGACAATTTTTTCCCATTATATTTTCTACATATTTCTTCTATCAAATATTCATTCTTCTTAAAATGATGATCAACGACAATTTCATTTTCAATCAAGCATCTTATCTTAATAATTGTATAATATCTTTTGACTTTCTATCGTATAATGAATTGCTTTATGTGTTGTTTTTTGACTAAGAACAATCGCATGATCCAATAAAAATTTTAAAATAGTGGCTAAGTCATAAGAAGAAACACCTTGATAAATTTGATCAGAATAAGTTCCATAAAAATCAATCTGATGTTCCTTCATAATTTCTGTATACCGATTAAAAACATAATTTAACACAATGTTGTTTGTGTGAATACTCTGTCGTATTTCTAATGATATATCTTTAAGTTCAATTTCCTGATTTTCTTTTAAATCTTTAACAAGCTTTTTATAATCATGAATAATTTTGTTATATTTTTTACTTTTTTGATTAGCAATTTCCACAAGTGTTTCTTCATACTGTAATGCTTGTTCATGAATTTTTCGATTCATTAAACGTTGATAGTACTGTGTCATTTCTAAACATAATATATAAATCAATACAATCATCATTAATGAAACTACATACAAACAAATAATCGATGATAAACGCATTTGATTCATCAGATATTCATTAAAAGTATAAAGATCTAAAAAAATAATAGCTACAAGTGTTATCATAACAAAAAACCAAATATGTTTATTTAATTGAAACTCTTCTTTCAAATACTTTTTTAAATAAAAATATTCTATCACCCATATTCCCTTAGAAATAAAAGTAATCAAATATCCTAAATATCCATCATAAGTATAAACAATATAATATAGTGATTGTTGATTTAATAAAAACATACACAATCCATTAATAAGCAACATATTAACATTCACAAAAATAAGTTTAATTATCTTATTATAAATGTCACCATCATAAAAAAGATGAATATATATTAAGCTTATAATCAATAAGATAATGCCTCCATAACTTATAGCAAAATATTTATTCATCATTAAAGATAAAAAACTCATAAATACTATAAAGAATATTTTATTATGCTTTACCTCTTTTCTATTTTTAAAGAATAAATCAAGATACATCACATAAATTAAATTTTCTATCAAAACACAAATAATATCTATAAATAATTTCATCGTATTTTATATTCCTGATAAGCTTCTTTTACAGAATTTTTATATTTATAACTTAAAGGTAATTGTATTTCATTTTCTAAACCACCATCATTTCTTTTAGATTAATGTATTGAACATATCTCATATTTACAAGGATTCCATAAGAAATTGTAATAAAATCATTTTTCTTTATCTTCTTAATAAAATCTTTGAAGTAGAGCGTATTTTGTACTCCTCTCTTCCATGAATTACAATATAATTTTTATCTGTATGTATATATTGTATATCATCATAATAGATCGCAACAATTCGATTACCACTTTCTACAATTAATTCGATCGTGATCTGAATTCTAACCTGTGGATGTTCTTTCCGAAACCGCTGTACGATTTCCTGCAATTTGACAGTGCAGAGTGATTCAATCGTTCCGATATGTAATGGATTTTTTAACTCTGCAGTATCATTCATTGCATCTTTTGCCTTGTGCATTTCATCAATGATCTTATTTGCATGTATTAAAAATTCTTTTCCTTTCGGTGTGAGTATCACTTTTTTCCTGTACGGTCAAATAACCGCACTCCCAATTCTGTTTCTAACTGACGGATCTGTACTGTCACGGCAGATTGCGAATAACCTAGTAATTCTGCGGTTTTTGAGAAATTCTTCACTTGTGCTATCTGCATAAATGTCTGTATCTGACGGAATTCCATTTTTTCTCCTTTGTACTATTATGAATAATTTTCAATGTTATTATTAAATCTATGAATTTGATTCATCTATATGTGGATGATACAATACAAGCATAAAGACGTCAAACATTTTTGTTGCACATTAAACAAACTACAATGATATGTGATTATGCTTTTAGAGGAGTAATTAAAAATGGAAAAGAAAAAATTTAAACTTGGTTTGGTACCAAAACTTATTATTGCCATCATTATTGGTATCCTGTTTGGACAATTCCTTCCAACTGGATTCTGCCGCTTTGTTGTAACATTGTCTGGATTCTTCAGTACCTACTTAAAATTCATCATTCCACTAATGATCCTTGCTTATGTAACCATGGGGATCGCTGATCTGTCACAGGGTGCTGGACAGCTGCTTTTAATTACCGTTGCTCTTGCTTATGGTTCAACTTTACTTGCTGGTACAGCTTCTTACCTTGTATCATCCAATCTGTTCCCACACTTTATGACTTCTGGGGCATTAGATCAGATTGCTGCGACTGCTGATGCATCACTGAAACCTTATTTTTCACTGACGATCACACCGCTGTTTGATACATTATCTGCTGTTGTTCTTGCTTTCATTTTAGGATTATGCTTATCCACAATGAAAGGTAAAGAGATTGGAAACAGCCTTTACAACGGAATGAGCGATTTCTCAACGATCATCGATAAAGTCCTTCACAAAACGATCATTCCTTTATTGCCATTGTATATCTGTGGTACATTTACTGATATGACGAAATCAGGGAAAACATTTGCAATCCTTGGAATCTTATGGAAAGTATTCCTTGTAGTGATCATCATGCACTTTGTATGTATCACGATCCAGTTTATAATTGCAGGTTCTTTCAGCAAAAAGAATCCTCTCTCTCTTATTAAAAATCAGGTTCCTGGTTATACTACAGCTTTAGGAACTCAGTCTTCTGCTGCTACAATTCCTGTCAATCTGGAATGTGCAAAAAATGACGGTGTCAGTGCTCAGATCCGTAACTTTGTAGTGCCTCTTTGTGCCAATATCCACATGGCAGGTTCTATGATCACGATCACAGCATGTGCAACTGCTGTATGTTTGATGAATCAGTTACCGATCAGCCTTGCAACTGTTATTCCATTTATTATGACACTTGGTGTTGCAATGGTCGCTTCTCCTGGAGCTCCAGGTGGATCTATCATGACTGCATTGCCTTTCCTTTACATGGTATTTGGTACAACAGCAGGAGATACAAACGGACCAATCTGTGCTTTAATGGTTGCACTTTATATCACACAGGATTCTTTCGGAACTGCATGTAACATTTCCGGAGATAATGCGATCGGAATCGTTGTAGATTCTATTTACAAGAAATTTATTTTAAAAGAAGATACAGTGGAGGCTTAATTTATGTCTTTTATCAGTGCATTTGATGTTATGGGACCAAATATGATTGGTCCCTCAAGCTCCCACACAGCCGGAGCTGCAAGGATCGCATTTCTCGCAAGAAAAATGTTAAATGGTACACTGAAAAAAAGTTCAGTTTACACTCTATGGATCTTTTGCAAAAACTTATCATGGACACGGAACGGATCGTGCCTTATTAGGTGGAATCATGGGATTTGGAACCGATGATATGAGAATCCGTGATTCTTTCGAGATTGCAAAAGACATTGGACTTGATTTCTCTTTTGTACCAAATGAAATAGAAACTGATGTCCATCCAAATACAGTGGATATCTTAATGACAAATGAAAACGGAGATCACATCTTAATCCGTGGGGAATCTTTAGGCGGTGGAAAAGCCAGAATCTGCCGTATCAATGATGTAGAAGTTGATTTTACTGGGGAATACAGTACCTTGATCGTGATCCAGAAAGATAAACCTGGCGTTGTTACTTATATCACAAAATGTCTGAGTGATCAGGATGTTAATATCGCTTTTATGCGTCTTTTCAGAGAATCTAAAGGAAATACAGCTTATTCTATCGTTGAATCCGATGGTCTTCTTCCTGAAAACATCGCAGAGGAGATTAGGAAAAGCCCAAATGTCTCAGATGTTATGATCATTCAGCTGTAGAAAGGAGACTGAAATATTATGGATTTTAAAAACGCAAATGAATTGCTTAATTTATGTAAAAAACATGATCTTCCAATCTCCGAAGTGATGAGACAGCGTGAGATCGTAGAAGGGGAAAAAGAAGCTGATACGGTTCATGATGCAATGGCAAGAGTTCTTGAGATCATGAAAAATGCTGCTTTTACTCCGATCAAAGAACCGGTTCGTTCCATGGGTGGACTGATCGGTGGCGAGGCAAAGAAGATTGCCTCCCGGTATCATTCTGGAATTGGAATCTGTGGTGATCTGTTAGAAAAAAGTATGATCTATGCAATGGCGACTCTTGAGACGAATGCATCCATGGGTTGATCGTAGCATCCCCAACCGCAGGGTCTGCCGGAATCGTTCCTGGACTTTTACTTGGGCTTCAGGAAGTTCATAAATTAGATGATGAACAGATCATTCAGGCACTGTTTAATGCCAGTGCGATCGGATATCTTGCTATGAGAAATGCAACGGTTGCAGGTGCTGTCGGCGGATGTCAGGCGGAAGTCGGTGTTGCTTCTGCGATGCTGCTTCTGCCATTGTCGAACTGCTTGGCGGTGATCCAGAACAATGTCTTGGAGCTGCCTCTACCGTTTTAATGAATATGTTAGGTCTTGTTTGTGACCCCGTTGGCGGGTTGGTGGAATATCCATGCCAGAACCGTAATGCCGCAGGTGTTGCAAATGCGATCATCGCAGCTGAGATTTCTTTATCTGGAATCCATCAGCTCATCCCGTTTGACGAAATGTTAAACGCAATGTATATCGTTGGTAAACGACTGCCAGCTGAACTAAGAGAAACCGCCCAGGGAGGCTGCGCTGCAACTCCTTCTGCATGTGCTGCATGCGGAGGTTGTGCGTAAAAATTCCTTCAGAACACATTTTTTAAATAGTAGGTAATAAATCAATCTCTTTTTTGCCTCTTTTGGGCGTTTTCATATATTGGGATCTAAAAGAGTGTCTGCATCACTTAATGATGCAGACACTCTTTATTAACTATATCTTAAGCATCCGATATCCAATACCTATATGTGTCTGTATATACTGCATGCCATCTTTATCTGGCTGTAATTTCTTCCGTAATGTTGCCATAAACACTCTAAGTGATGCAACATCATTTTCCAGTGAACTGCCCCAGATCTGTTGCGTAATATAAGTGTGAGTCAATACTTTTCCAACATTATGAGACAGCAAACATAATAATTTATATTCGATTGGTGTTAAATGCAGTTCTTTATCTTTTAAATATGTAGACCCTGCTGTATAGTCGATCTTTAACTCTCCATTTACAAAGACTGCTTGTTCTTGTTCCTCGCCTGACTGGATCAATGCTAATCGGCGCTGTGTAACCCTGATCCTTGCAAGCAATTCATCAACTGAAAATGGTTTTGTAATATAATCATCTGCTCCTGCATCCAGTGCTTCTATTTTATCTACATCTTCACTTCTTGCACTGATAACGATATTGGTACGTTAGACCATGTTCTTACTTTTTGATCACATCCACACCTTCCATATCAGGCAATCCAAGATCTAATAAAATGATCTCTGTTTATGAGAAGATGCCTCTAAAATAGCTGAACTTCCAATTCTCTGCTGTAATATATTTATAATCATGTGTTTTTAATGTTGTCACGATCAGATTACGGATTGGCCGGTCATCCTCCACGACTAAAATTAATGCTTTATTCATTTAATGTAACCTCACTTAATGGCAGTGTAAAAGAAAAAATACAACCATGTGGTATATTGTCCTCCAACACCAGTTTCCCGTTATGCACCTCTATGATCGAACGGCAAAGTGCAAACCTAAACCAAGACTTCGATGGCTGTCTGCGATCGTATTTTTCCCTGTATAAAACATTTCAAATATATGCGGCTTCATTTCATCACAAATCCCAGGGCCGTTATCTTCTACTTGAATCTTTGCTTTTCCATTTTCATTCATGGCACAAATGCGGATTGTAGATCCTTTCGGTGTATATTTAATTGCATTATCGACCAGATTGATCAACACTTGCAGGATCAGCCGCACATCCATATGTGCAAGTATCAATTCATCGCATTCTGTAACGATCTGATACTCTTCATGTTTCCTGCTGATATGCCGTAATGATTCCGCGATCACCTCATCTAATAATTGATCTGTAAATTTCAGTTTTAATCTTCCATCATTTAATCTTGTGATCGATAATAAATTTTCAACGATATTGATCAACCATTCTGAATCATCATAAATATCTGTATAAATCTGATGTTTTTGTTATATCATCAAGACGTTCTCCACTATTTAACAGCATGTCTGCATTCCCAGAAATGGAACAAAGTGGTGTTCTTAGATCATGTGAGATCGCACGAAGCAGATCTGCTCTTAACTGTTCATTTTTGGCAAGAACGGAGATTTTTTCTTTCTCCATGATATTCTTTTTATTTTCCATGGCAAGTGCACATTCATTGATCACAGAAAGTAAGATACTATATTCGAAGGAATCTAATGTATATTCGTCAACTGGTATTGCGATCACACCATACACATTATCCTCAATACAAATGGCAAGGTATAGACACTGTGCATCTTTAAAAACGTTCGGTCGTTGCTCCAGCACGCTGCTTGTTTTCATACACCCATTTTGCGATCTCCTGCTCCCTGCTTG
>ENA-OQCP01000510-OQCP01000510.1-human-gut-metagenome-genome-assembly--contig:-NODE-510-length-17275-cov-3.560240_pt1 | contig 17275 bp, 24 predicted proteins | sample MGYA00242760_ERZ504583 | MGnify/ENA primary metagenome ERZ504583 (study PRJEB26092, sample SAMD00036308) | human gut metagenome | host: Homo sapiens | study: EMG produced TPA metagenomics assembly of...
GTCAATAATTGTCGAAAACGTTTATCAAAAAGAAAAAATTTGACGATTTCTTGCATTTACAAGTGAATTAAATTATAATAAAAAAATAGCACAGATAAGGAAATGATGTAATGGAAGAACAAAGGAAAAACAGTTACGATCCGAACGAAGATATCGTGGACCGTATGTGGAAGAGGTCAAAAAACAGCATCAATCTGGTCATCGTCGTATGCAATATTCTGGTATTCCTTGCAGTCACACTGACCGGAGGGACAGAGAGCTCCAGACATATGATGGACTGCGGTGCGGCGTATGCGCCGCTGATTGAGAGCGGAGAATACTATCGCCTGTTTACGAGTATGTTTCTTCATTTTGGCATCCAGCATCTGATCAACAACATGCTGCTTCTTTTGTTCCTTGGGGATTACCTAGAACGCGCAGTTGGAAAGATCCGTTATCTGGTCATCTATCTGGGCGGCGGACTCGTCGGAAATCTGTGCTCGTATCTGCATGAACTGTCCCTGATGAAAACAGGGGAAGCACCGGCAGTTTCCGCCGGCGCTTCGGGAGCGATTTTTTCTGCTGTCGGAGCGATGCTTGTTCTTCTGGCATTTCGGAAAGGAAGGCTGGAGGATCTCACCTTCCGGAGGATGGCCGTCATGGCTGTCCTTTCGCTGCTGGTCGGATTCCAGTCTTCAAATGTGGACAACTTCGCACACATCGGCGGTTTTCTGGCAGGTGCAGTCCTGATGGCGGTTCTCTATCCGGGAATGGCAAGGATCAGGAAAAGGGGAAAACGACCGTAAAGGTGCTTCCTTCCCCGGGAACGGAAGAAACGGAAATCGTGCCGTCGTGTGCGGTTACAATTTCCTTGCAGATGGCAAGTCCAAGGCCGGTTCCGTTTTTCTTATGTGTGACAAAAAGGTCAAAGAGAGTCGGCAGATCCTCGGCGGGGATTCCGCAGCCAGTGTCCTGCACACGGATGGTCAGAAAGTCACCGTCGAAACAGAGAGAGATTTTGATCGTTCCGCCGGAAGGCATTGCTTCCGCCGCATTTCGGATCAGGTTCAGAAAAAGCTGACGAATTGCGTGGTATCAAGGGCAAAGCGCGGAATGGCAGATTCCTTGACAAGTTCAATGGAAACCTGTTGTTTTTCGAGGAGAACGCCGGTATCGGCACAGAGATTCTGGAGCAGAAGATAAGGATTCACGTAAGCGCGTACCGCCCGATATGAATGATTATAGCAGGAGAGCTCATCGAGCAGGGAGTTCAGAAAAGCCATATTTTCCTGGATTTTCTGAAAATAGAGATCGTTGGAAAGCTCCGGATGCGCTAAAAGAAGAAGCTGATGAAAGCTGTGGATAACCGCAACAGGATTTCGAACCTCATGTGAAATCCGGGAAATCATAGCGTGACATTCTTCCGATAAGCCTGTGAATTGGTTGTTGGTTCTTTTGACATAGCCGTATCCTCCTTATGATGCTAGGTAATGATTTTTGATTAGGCAAAAGTTTAGCATTGAAAAGGGGGAGCGCGCAACAAAAAGCGTTCTGCATTATTTGACATTTTTCGACAAATAGTGAGAAAATAGAGTTGTTCGGAACCGTGCAGAACGGGATTCGGAACAACAGAAGAATTAAAAAAAGTAAAGGAGAAAAAGATCATGGATTGTATTTTTTGTAAATTAGCAAACGGAGAAATTCCAACCGCAACATTGTATGAGGACGATGAGTTCCGTGTCATTCTGGATCAGGGACCGGCAACGAAAGGACATGCGCTGATTCTTCCAAAACAGCATTTTTGCAAACATTTATGAAATTCCGGATGAAACCGCAGCGAAAGCAATGATTCTCGGCAAAAAAATGGCGACGGCCATGACGAAAGCGCTTCATTCTGATGGCTTCAATCTGGTACAGAACAATGGTGAGGCAGCAGGACAGACGGTATTCCACTTCCATATGCATCTGATTCCAAGATATGAAGGTGACAATGCCGGTATTGCTGCATGGAAGCAGGGAACTCTCGAGGATGCGGTAAAAGAGCAGATCATTGAGAGCGTGACGGCAGAGCTGAAGGCCTGAGAAAAGGCTGGCAGCAGCCAGAAAAAGAATCAATGACAGACGAACAGGGGCGGAGAACAATGGACAAAAATAACTTTTCAGAAATATATAAAAAGTATGTAATGACAGCCTATTCAGCCGCAATGCAGGTGGTGCACAATGAAGCCGATGCGGATGATATCGCACAGGAAACGATGGTGAAACTGTACCTGAATATTGATGCGCTGGATGAAGACAGAGTAGAAGGCTGGGTCCGTGTCGCTGCAAAGAATCTGGGAATTGATTATCAAAGAAAAACACAACGTTTTGACTGGAACGAACTGGATGAGGATCTTCGGGCGGAAGAGATGGAACTTCCGACGCTTGCAGAGGAAGAAAAGCAGGAGAGAAATCATTTTTTCAGGAAGTGATGGATGCACTGAAAGATCATGATGAATCGGGTTATTATATTACGCGTGAAATCAAGGTGCATGAGCGTTCGGAAAAGGAAGTAGCATCCGAAATGGGTATCACCATCGGAAATCTGCGGGTGAAAATGACCCGGACGAAAAAATGGCTTTGCCAGCACTTTGCTGACAAAGCCAGAGAAAGGGGATTTCTGTAGTTACTATTTGCGTTCGCATTCCTGGATCAGGGAAAGGATGCGGCCGATGGAATCGGTGTGGCTGCTCTTCTTCATCGCATTGATGTAGGTCTGACGGTTTTCGTAAACCTCACGGATTGCGGACTGAAGAGTCTGCGCATTCACGGATTCTTCTTCCAGAACTTTACTGTAACCCTGACGCTCAAAGGAACGCGCATTTAAAATCTGGTCTCCGCGGCTGGCATTGGCAGAAAGCGGAATCAGAATGTTTGGTTTTGCCAGAGCACTGATTTCGCAGATCGCATTTGCGCCGGCGCGGGAGATGATCAGATCTGCTGCGGCGAAGAGATCCGGGAGCTCATCTTTGATGTACTCGAACTGAACGTAACCTTCGGTACCATTTAAGGATGCATCCAGTTTATCTTTACCGCAGAGATGAATCACCTGGAAATCTTTCAGAAGTTCTGGTAAAATAGAACGGACCGCATGATTGACAGCGACGGAACCGAGGCTTCCTCCGATGACGAGAATAACCGGTTTTGCGGCATTGAATCCGCAGAACTTCAGGCCTTCCCGTGCATCGCCGGACAGCAGTTCCTGGCGGATTGGCGTTCCGGTCAGAACGGCTTTGTTTTCCGGGAGACATTTAACGGTTTCCGGGAAATTACAGCAGACCTTTGCAGCGGACGGAATACACAGCTTATTTGCCAGGCCAGGCGTCATATCCGATTCATGGATGAGCGCCGGGACTTTACATGCTTTGGCGGCAAGGACAACCGGTACCGAAACGAAGCCGCCTTTGGAGAAGACAACGTTTGGTTTCAGCTTTTTGAGCAGTTTTTTTGCTTCAAAGTAGCCTTTTACGACGCGGAATGGATCGGAAAAGTTTTTCGGATCGAAGTAGCGGCGCAGCTTTCCGGATGAAATTCCGTAATACGGAATGCCGAGATCTTCGATCAGCTTGCGCTCCATACCGTCGTAGGAACCGATATAAGAGATTTTATAACCTGCTTCCTTTAATTTTGGAATCAGGGCAATATTCGGGGTAACATGGCCGGCGGTACCTCCGCCTGTCAGAACAATATGCTTCATGAGAATTCCTCCCTGGAATTTGATAATATCATTTGGCTTTTATTATCCCCTCAAGAAGAAAAAAAAGTCAAGAGCGGTTACAACATGGAAAATGCCGAGGAACGGAAGAAGATGAAAAAGATAGAAAAAGAAGAACAGCTGAAAAAGAAACTGGAGCAGACGATGGAAGAAAAAATGGCTGCGGATTCGAAAACGGTGGAAGGGGAATCGGCAGTTGTAAAGGCAGAGGAAGGAAACACAGCAACAGAACAGGAGCCGGAGGCTGCGCCTGCACTTTCAGAGGAAGAACTGAACGCAATGTACGAGCGCTTCCAGCAGCGACTCCAGAAGGAAGGACTCGCGGACGCGGAAGGCAACCCGACAGAAAAAACACTGGAGATCCGCCGCCAGATCGTGGAGAGAAAGGCAGAACGCGAAAAGCAGGCGGAGAGACAGAAGAAGATTGCGAAGAGAGCGAAAACAACAAAACACTGGGTACGGACGGCAAAGGCGGCTGGTGTTGTGTTGGTATTGGTGGAGCTTGCGTGTTTGGAGCCAGTATGACGAGTGAGGCGAATCGGATTCGGTTGGTGGAGACGATTAATGGAGTGAGAAATACGGGCGATACTACATGGGTAGATAATGGTGAGGAAAGAAAATATACAGAAGGAAGTATAGATGAGGCACAAAAAGAAATAAAAGAAAAATTACATTTGCCAGTTCCAGAATTTTATTATATTCCTGCAGGAATGGAGTATAGTAAATATATGGTATTTGAGGACACGCAAATAGCTTGGATAGAGTATCAGTATAATGAGCATATTGTGTATTTTCAATTAGCGGCAAATGAAAATGATTTATCACAAGGAAGTTGGAAAGATAAAGAAAAAGTTCAGGTAGATACACTTGATGAAGCAATAGAAGTTGAAGTGGGAACTATTTCCGAAAATGATGAAGAAAATTATTATGCATTGTGGAAATATAAGGATGCATATTATCAATTAAGTGGACAAATAGAAAAAGAAGAGCTAATAAAAATTTTAAATGAAATGCAGTATAATGTGTAATTAAGCAGAGGCTTTGACGTATATAGTATGTAGATGAAGATGAGGGGAAAGAGGAAGTATGAAAAAGGTTATGAATTTAAAAAGTGTACTCTTTTGCGCGATGCTCGTCCTTATGATGTCATTGAATACAGTGAACGTACAAGCTGATGCGTTGGATTATTTAGGACAAACAATTGATGGATCTGAGTTAACAAATGAGATTGAATCAGTTGGAACTTATCAAAGTGTAGCAAGAAGTACATATTTACATCAAGGTGTTGTAAGAATTACAAATAATGGTAATGGATATATTGGAATTACAGGGGCAACGCAATGCAATGTAAGTTGTAACACGGTAAAATTGAATGTATATTTGGAACGTTCAAGTGGACCAGAAGATTTTTATAGTTACAAAAAATGGGAAAATGTAGATTATAATACCAATTCTTTATATTTTAGTACACAGATAAAGGTAGAGAAAGGTTACTATTATCGCTTAAGAGGCTATCATTCGTGTACAAAAAATGGTGTGCTTGAAAATGGTGGAAGCTCAACCAATGGTATTTATATTGGCTAAGGAATTTTCAAGGTAACTACAAAATTTATTCAAAAACGAGCAAAAAAGTATTATTTATACAAGCACAAGAGAGAGATGTAAACGAATAAAAAGAATTTCTAGCCCATTAGTTTACAACTCCCTCACCCCTTAAAAACCGGGGCCAGTCCCCTATAGAAACCTTATAACAATGAATATATTAAGACGAAAACGCAGATCTTTCAGGATTTCAACGCGTCGAAATTCCTTTTTCCAACCACAACACAGATCTGAGTCATCATGTGTTACTATGTTCAGCGTGTGAGTGATCATACGGAACATCGGCTGGCCCCGATAAGTGAGGCATCGGTATTACTGCAGGAATACCGGTGCCTCTTTTCTATGCACTTCCGGCGGCCGATGCCATAATTGAACAAAAATATCAAGATTGTTGTGCAATCTGCCTTAAAATTCCGTTGGAATCTGCCAGGTATTATGCTATAATAATCAAAAAAGAGAGAATAAGCATAAAATACAAAAGAAATTTCAGATTATTTTCGCGGACAACGCGTCAAAGACCATGCTGGCATGAGAACTTGATGACTGCTGGCCGCGATAACGGGCCAAACGCATAACGCGTGTTTTGACCCGTAGTGACAACATTTTGTCCCCGAACAAAACGGGAGAACAGGAGGCATCTTATGCGTCTTACATTTCTTGGAGCAACACATGAAGTGACGGGCAGTTGTTATTATCTGGAGGCTGCCGGAAAGAAGTTTTTAGTGGACTGCGGTATGGAACAGGGACCGAATATTTACGAAAACAAACCAATTCCGGTCCCGGCATCCCAGCTTGATTTTGTATTGATCACGCACGCGCACATCGATCACACCGGAAATCTGCCGTTGCTGTATGCGCACGGCTTCCGCGGTCCAATCTATATGACCCCGGCGACGGTAGCGCTTTCGGACATCATGCTCCGCGATAGCGCACACATTCAGCTCGCCGAGGCCGAGTGGCGGAACCGCAAAAACCGCCGGGCGGGAAAAGAAGATTACGTCACGCCGTACACAATGGAGGATGCCCTCGGCGTGATCCGCTTACTGGAGGGCATTCCGTATCATCAGCGTGTGACACTATCGGACGGCATTCAGATCCGTTTCCTCGATGCCGGTCATCTGCTCGGCTCCGCATCCATTGAGCTGTGGCTGACAGAGGACGGTGTGACGAAAAAACTGCTCTTCTCCGGCGATATCGGAAATATCCATCAGCCGCTGATCAACGACCCGGAGTACCCAGAGAGCGCTGATTACGTGATTATGGAATCCACCTACGGCGACCGCAGCCACGGACCGAAACCGGATTACGTGCCGGAACTGGCAAAAATCATTCAGGAAACGCTCGACCGCGGCGGCAACCTCGTGATCCCGTCGTTCGCTGTTGGAAGAACGCAGGAGATGCTGTACTTTATCCGTGAAATAAAGGCAGAACATCTGGTTCACGGCCACGGCGAATTCCCGGTTTACGTGGACAGTCCGCTTGCCGTTGAGGCAACTAACATTTTCCGCGATCATCAGAAAGAGTGCTACGATTCCGATGCAGCTGCGCTCCTTGCGCAGGGCATTAATCCGATTCTGTTTCCGGGCTTAAAGCTCTCGATTACATCCGATGAGTCGAAAGCCATCAACTTCAACGAAACCCCGAAGGTCATCATATCCGCGAGCGGCATGTGCGATGCAGGACGAATCAAGCATCATCTGAAGCACAACCTCTGGCGGCAGGAGAGTACGGTTCTCTTCGTCGGCTATCAGGCCGTCGGTACACTGGGACGGGCGCTGATCGGAGGCGCGAAGGAGGTGAAACTGTTCCAGGAAGAGGTTCATGTGAACGCACACATCATCCAGTTCCCGGGCATGAGCGGCCACGCAGATCAGGAAGGACTGCTCAAATGGGCGGGCAGTCTGCAGGCAAAACCGGACCGCGTTTTCGTAACGCACGGCGAAGATAAAGTAACGGAAATTTTTGCAGAAAAACTGTGGGACGAATTCCGCTACCCGGCGATGGCTCCGTTCTCCGGCACGGTATTTGACCTGAAAGAAAATGAATTCATCGAAAAAACCGTTGGCATTCCGATCCAGAAGGAAACAACGGCAAACGCTGGAACACTGCGCACGAGAAGCAGCGGAAATGCCGTCTTCGATCGTCTCGTTGCGGCTGGTCAGCGGCTGCTCACCGTCATTACAAGAAACAAAGGCGGTGCTAACAAAGACCTTTCGAAATTTGCCGATCAGATCAACAGTCTCTGCGACAAATGGGACAGATAAAGCAGTCCGGTGGCTGGAAGAAAGACTGTGCTATTAATATAGAAGAAAAACCGGAAGAAAGCAGGCGGCAGGGAAGCTGTGCTGCATCAGAAAAGAAAAAACAGAAGTGGATAAATTACAAACTCCCCGGGGTGAGCATTCCCCGGGGAGTTATTATAATAAAAAAGAGCAAGCGTAAAAAAAAGTTATTTCTGGATAGCCTGTTCCAGTGCTTTTGCAAGCTGGTCTGGACATGATGTTCCGCGTCCGTTGCAGTCGATGCCTTTCATGCGGGAGATGGCTTCGTTTACGTCCATGCCCTCAACGAGTCTTGCAACACCCTGTGTGTTTCCGTTGCATCCGCCTACGAACTGTACGTTGTGTACTTTACCGTCTTCTACCTCAAACAGAATTTTTCTGGAACAGGTACCTTTTGTTGTATATTCCATCGATAAGATCCTCCTTTGTGAATAAAAAATTAGAACATTATCGTGAACTTCAGCCACGATAATTCTTCGGTTCCTGCTATTATATCATAGATTACGAAAACAGCAAAGAAAAAAGATACCACAGATCCCAAATTTATTGTATACTGTAACAGGAATTACAAAGAAACCAGAAGGAAAAGAAAATGGACTCCCGGAGTTTTCCGTTCTTACTTTAGCGGCTGACCGCTGACAAAAATGATTTCATAAAAGCAAGAACAGAAAGAATCGGGGAGTACATGTAAAGTTATTGGAGGATATCATAAACATGAAGTTAATCGGAATTATCGGTGCAATGGAAGTTGAAGTTGCAAGCTTAAAGGAAATGATGACGGATGTTACAATCCGCACGAAAGCATCCATGGAGTTCAACCACGGTTACCTGAACGGAAAAGAAGTGGTTGTTGTGCGCAGCGGAATCGGCAAAGTAAATGCCGGTATCTGCACCCAGATTCTTGTAGATGATTACGGCGTGGACTGTGTCATCAACACCGGAATTGCAGGCTCCCTGCGGAATGAAATCAACATCGGCGATATCGTCATTTCGACCGATGCTGTTCAGCACGACATGGATGTGCGCATCTTCGGATACCCGCTCGGCGAGATTCCGCAGATGGGTGTTTTAAGTTTCCCGGCAGACGAGCACCTCGCAGAGGTGGCAGAGGAAGTCTGCAAGGAAGTCAATCCGGAAATCCAGGTATTCCGCGGACGCGTGGTCAGCGGTGACCAGTTTATTTCCAGCAAAGAAGTGAAAAACCATCTGATCGAGGAATTCAACGGTTCCTGCGCCGAGATGGAGGGCGCTGCGATTGCGCAGGGCGCTTATCTGAACAAGATTCCATACGTCGTACTCCGCGCCATCTCCGACAAAGCAGACGACAGCGCAACGATGGACTACCCGACCTTTGAGAGTGAGGCAGCCCGCCACTGTGTCAACCTGCTGCAGGAAATGGTAAAACGTCTGTAATCTAAAAAAAGCAAGAAGAAAAAATCGACAAACGGGCAGGCGAAAACCAGCGAAACCACGCGAACCGGCACGAAAGCAGTCCCCTGAAGGAACGAAAAATAAAAATTCACGCGAAAAAGCACAGAATCACAAAGAATTTGACGAACGTTTTTTGTTTCCAAATTTTTCCGGCGGTGCTATACTGTGGCACATCGGAGGAGGAGACGTCCTTCTGTCCGATATGCCTGCGGAAGAATCCTGTGCGCGCAAATTCTGCCGCGGCATCCGCCGATGCACCGCAACGGAACGGGAGCACCGGCATATGATCATAACAGGCAAATTCAAAAATCATCAGGGGGAATAAGAATGCTGGAGTTTTGTGTGAAACAAAAATGTGTTCTTATACGCAATGATAGCAGCAGGAATCGCCGGTGTGTGGTGCCTGTTCTGGAATAACCGTTTCTACACCCGGGCCATCCGCGATCTCGGAAGGCTGAAGGAACCAAAGTCGAAATGGACCAGGTCGGTGCTGGAAACGTGTCAGAGAAAAGCGCATCCCTTTTCGAATGCCGGGGCGTTTATGCGCAGCCAGATTGCACAGGGCAGGTCAGCGGGAATGGCAGTCCCGACGCTTCTGCGCGGAAGCCAGAATATGATCCTCATGGTTCTGGCGCTGTCGATTCTTTCGTTGTGGGCGATCTACCGATACCGTTATGGAGAGGCGGAGCTGATGCGCTACCTCGGAACGGGCATCGCGCTCGCCGGAGCCTTGTCTTTTTCCGGCTCTGTCTGGATTTCGGCGGAAAAGAGGAAATTCTGCTGAACGGCTGGACAGACTATCTGGAAAATGAGTTTGCAGCGACGAAACAGAGTGCGGTGCTGGAAACCGTACAGCAGACCGAACGGCAGCCGGTGCAGGCGGAAACCATGGCACAGGCAGGAACCGGAGCGGCGAAAGCAAAAGCGCAGACTGCGGGAAGCGAGTCCGCCAAAGAGAGGAATGAACTGTTCGCAGATCCGGAAAAAGAAGCGAGGATTTCGAAAGTCAGGGAGGGCATCCGCCAGACCGCCGCGGCCGAGAGCAGGTTTGCCGGAATGCTGACGCCAGAGGAAGAGAAGCTGATGAGGGAGATTATCAGCGAATACGTGTAAATACCAGGGGATCAGGCCGGGGAGCATGGCATATCGACATGACCATATTTCCGAATCGGCAGTCCGCAGGTATCTAAGATAAAAATATTTCAGGCAGTGCCGTTTTTCAAAACAGACAGGCGGCACTGCTTTCCCGGATAAAGCAGAATCATCATCTGCAAAAGGAGGAACCAACATGAGACTTGTAATTCTTGAGGCAGAGTCACTGGGAAAGGACATGGATCTGTCCGGCTTTTCCCGTTTTGGAGAAGTGACAGTATATGAAAAAACAACGGAGGAGGAATGCCCGGAGCGTGTGCGGGAGGCGGATATTGTCATCTGCAACAAGGTGCGCATGTGCAGCCGCACCCTGTCCGGCGCGGAGAACCTGAAACTGATCTGCGTCACCGCAACCGGCATCAACAACATCGATCTCGATTATGTGAAGCGCCACAACATCGCCGTGACGAACGTCGCCGGCTATTCCACCGTCAGCGTGGCCCAGCACACCTTTGCGATGTACTTCTATCTGGCAGAAAAACTCCGTTATTACGATGATTACGTAAAAAACGGCAGCTACGCCGCCAGCAGTCTTTTCACCTGCATGGACAGACCGTTCACCGAGCTGGAGGGCAAGACGTGGGGCATCATCGGCCTTGGCGCGATCGGCAGAAAAGTGGCTTCGATTGCACAGGCATTCGGCTGCCGTGTGATCTATTACTCCACCTCCGGTGCACACGACGATCCGGACTACGAGCGGGTCGATCTCTATCGTCTGCTGAAGGATTCTGATGTGGTTTCCATCCACGCCCCGTTAAATGAGGCGACCGAGAACCTGATGAATATCGAAACGTTTGCCAACATGAAGCGGAACGCAATTCTGATCAACGTCGGCCGCGGCTCGATCGTGAATGAGCGTGACCTCTGCTGTGCCCTGCGCGAGGGCCTGATCGCCGGAGCAGCGCTCGATGTACTTTCCAGCGAGCCGATCCGCAGTGACAGTCCGTTGCTGAAAATGGCGGACGATGACCGCCTGTACATTACGCCGCACATCGCCTGGGCATCGAAGGAAGCCCGCACGCGCCTGATCGGACTGGTGCAGAAAAATATTGCTTCGTACCTGGAAGGCGGCATGGAAAACCGCGTGGTATAAAAGGGGTACAAAGCCAGGGACAAAATACATAAAAAGAGCCGGACATCCGACGGAACCGCAGAGGGGACTGTAAGAACAGCCGCTCCCAAGTTCCGCCGGATGCCCGGCTTTTGCATTTGCTTTATTGCTGCAAAAACGAGAGAACATTATTCCTCTGTAATCTGAATTTCCAGATAATCAAACTCCAGCGATTCAATAAAATTATCCTGTGTGAACCGCGTTTTCGATCTCCGTTTAAACTCCGAAATATTCGTATCGAGCCAGATCGGCTTCGCCAGATTCCAGGCATCACAGATTTCATCGAGCGCACGGAAGACCTTGTGCGTTCTGGTATCCTCATCGTCGATGCAGACGGTAAGATCCTGAAGAACATGATTGTTTTCCACTAATTTTCCCCACATCTGAAACATATTAAAAATCCTCCTGAAAAGTACAAAGTGAACAGTGCATTTGGAACGACCGTGTTAATCGCTGGTAACGGTATGCAGTTCTTTAAAATCCTTCGGCGAGATCCCGTACTCTTTTTTAAACGCGCGGTAAAAACTCGAATAGTCGTGAAATCCGAACAGCAGATACACCTTCGTGACCGGTACATCGCCGAGCAGCGCTTCACGGCACCTTGCCAGCCGCTTTTTGGAAATGTACTGGTGGATCGACATGCCGATTTCATCCTTGAAAACGTGTGCAATGTGATATTTGCTCACAAAAAGTTCCGCCGCCAGCCGTTCGAGCGACAGATCCTCGGACAGGTGCTCATCAATATGGAAACAGAGCTGTTCATACAGCGAGAGCTGTGCTTTCCGGGTGAGCGGGTGATGCTGCTCATACACCGTTCGGTTGATCTGCATCAGCAGGTCGCTGACGTAGAGAAAAATCTGCGTCTCTTTTCCAAAATGATCGGACCGCATTTCTTCGATCAGGCGGATGGTGCGGTACTGGATCGTGTTGAACTCGACGGAATCGAGCGGGAACAGATATTTCTGATTTTCGGCAGCGTATTCCATCAGGTAAACGTAGTCGGCGGAACGGGCGCGGAGCTGCTCTGCAAAAGCGGCGCTGACCCAGAACACAAAGCGGCGGTACGGCACAGACAGGTCGTGCATCACCAGATGATGCGGCACGCCGGGCGGAATCAGAAGAAGATCGCCGGGCGTCGGTGTGTAGAGCACTCCGTCGATTTCTAGTGAGATCGCCCCTTCGAGAAAGAGATAGAACTCATAATGCGTATGCGTATGTTCTTTTACGCCGGGCACATCGTCGGTGCTGTAATAGTATAACTCAAACGTATCCGAAATCATGTACTGCCGGGTGGCAAATTTCGTCTGCAGTTTTTCTTTCATAATAAAAGCATCCTTGCAAAAAAATGATATTTTTGAACCATAACAACAATTCCCAGCATATCACAAAACAGCAAGTTTTACAATGTATTCGGCAATTCGCACAATAGAAAAAAACAACTTGTCCGGTTATGATACAAGGGAATAAAATAAAAACAGAATGCAGAATAAATTTCAGATAAAGATCAAAACGGAGGAACAGCTATCATGAATCAGATTCTCGAACAGCTTGGAACATACGGCATTGTGCCGGTTGTCGTTTTACAGGATGCAGCAAAAGCAGAGCCGCTTGCTGAAGCTCTCTGCAAGGGCGGACTTGCCTGCGCCGAGGTGACCTTCCGCACCGATGCGGCAGAAGAATCCATCCGCATTATGAGCGAAAAATTCCCGGAGATGCTGGTGGGAGCCGGAACTGTGCTCACAACCGAGCAGGCGGACCGCGCCGTGAAAGCCGGAGCAAAATTTATCGTCAGCCCGGGCCTCAACCCGGAGGTAGTAAAATGGTGCCAGGCACACGAAGTACCAGTGATCCCGGCATCGTGACCCGACTGAGATGGCGCAGGCAATCGGTCTTGGGCTCACCATGGTGAAATTCTTCCCGGCAGAACCAGCAGGCGGACTGAAATACATCCGTGCCATCGCAGCACCGTACACCATGATGAAATTCATGCCGACCGGCGGCATCAACCCGCAGAATGTAAGAGAATACCTGGCATACGACCGCATCGTAGCATGCGGCGGAAGCTGGATGGTAAAAAATACGATGATTGAAAACAACGAATTCGGCCGCATTGAAGAGCTGGTGAAAGAGGCGGTTGAGATCGTAAAGGAAAGCCGGACGTGACGACATCCTTCCCGCAGTCGATCGGCATGAGCGCCTCGTGGGATCCAGAGCTGATAAAACAGGCTGGTGAAGTGACAGGAACCGAAGCGTGCGTCATCTGCACCGTCATCATGAAACAGGCGGACCAGAAGATGTATGAAAATAAAAAAAGTTCACGGTGAATCGCCGCAATGGATTGTCCCCGCGGGTCTTTTCGTGGTACAATGAAACATAACCGATAAAAAGAAAAACGAGGGCAGAACATGAACGAATTATATGAAATGATTGAAAAGAAAATCAAAGAATCCGGCTATCCGCGGCCGATTTCGGGAAGCGATGTTTACGATGACATCTGCGACCAGATCGAGGGAAAAGAGAACGGTTCCTATGTGGTATTATCGAAATTTGATGATGATGTGATTTTCGAGTACCACATCACGGTGATGGATGATGAATTCAACCTCGGCGTGCTGACGATGCGCACCCCGGAGGCGTGTTTGAGACTGATTTTGACCAGTAAAAGAGAAAAGAAAGAGGTTGTTACTTATGCCGAATGTTGAAAAAATCACAAAACAGACGGAAAATCCGTTCGTAAATCTTTACCTGGTGGAAGGGACAAACAAAGTAAACCATCACTTCCGCTATTACGTGGCTTCCCGCGCAAAATCCATCGAGCAGATGAAGATTAAAACAAGGAAAAATACGCCGGACGGTGTGCTGATGTACAGTCTGTACGGGGAAAACGCGACAAAATTGTCCTGGTGCGCCAGTACCGCGTTTCCATTGATGACTACATCTACGAATTCCCGGCAGGCCTGGTGGAACCGGGCGAGGAGTTCCATGAGGCTGCCGTGCGCGAGATGCATGAGGAGACCGGTCTTACGTTTCACCCGTTGAAAGTAGATCCCTGCTACGAGAAACCGTTCTTCACCACAATCGGTCTGACCGATGAAGCATGCTCTGCCGTTTACGGCTGGTGCGAGGGCGAGATCAGCCGCAAATACCTCGAAGAGAGCGAAGTGATCGAAGTTGTCCTTGCTGACCGCGAGGAGGCAAAGAGAATCTTAAAGGAAGAAAATGTAGCAATTATGTGTTCTTATCATCTGATGCATTTTATTCATGATGAGGAGCCGTTTGCATTCCTGAAATAAGTGGAGGGGAGCCAGAAAAACACAACCCCTGGAAGTTCTTAGCACGAACTGCCAGGGGTTGTGTTTTTCTGACTCCCATTTACGTTGTGGGGGACGGGAGGGTGAGGACTCAGGTGTAGTATTGGGCCTGGGTTTCGTAAAGATTGGCGTAGATGCCGTGGTTTGCGAGGAGGGTGTCGTGGGTTCCGTCTTCGGCGATGCGGCCGTGGTCGAGGACGATGATGCGGTCGCAGAATTTGCAGCTGCTCATGCGGTGGGAGATGTAGACAGCGGTTTTGCCGGCGGTCATCTGGCTGAACTGTTCGTAGATTTCAGCCTCAGCGATCGGGTCGAGGGCTGCGGTCGGCTCGTCGAGGATGACGAACGGGGCATCCTTGTAGAGGGCGCGGGCGATGGCGGTGCGCTGGGCCTCGCCGCCGGAGAGGTCGACACCGGAGCCGTTGTTGTTGTAAAGGCGGGTGCGGACGCCCTGCGGGAGTTGCTGTACACGGTCGGTGAGACCGACTTTTGCAAGAGAGGATTGCAAAGCAGCTTCATCAATCGTAGTCCCTGCGGCGATGTTTTCGTCGAGCGGAAGGGAGAACAGGTGGAAATCCTGGAAAACCACGGAGAAGGCCTGGGTGTACTCTTTGTAATTGTATTTGCGGATGTCAATGCCATTTAGGGTAATGTAACCTGAAGTTGGTTCATACAGGCGGCAGAGCAGCTTGATGAGTGTCGTTTTTCCGGCTCCATTGCGGCCAACGAGGGCGGTTTTGTCGCCGACGGCAAAGGACAGTGTCACATGCTCGAGCACCGGAAGATCCGTGCCGGGATAGGAGAATGAGACATCGTGGAACGCAAATTCATATTGGCCGTCGTCGCGTTTCTCAATCGGCAGTGTACCGTCGTAGGCATAGACGGCTGCGCGATGAAATCCTCATAGGTCGAGAGATAGGAATTGATATAGTCGAACTCCGATCCGGTTGCGAGAAATGTCTGAAGATCACTCATGGCGCGTGTCACGGAACCGGCATACAGAAGAACATCCCCGATGGGGAGAACGCCGTACAGAGCCCTGGCGCCGATCACAAGGTACGCAGCGAAATTGGAAAGGAGCGAAAGCAGCGCGTTTTTTCCGTCTGTGATGGTGGAGAAGCGGGCGAAGTCGAGGTACATCGGCAGGAAATGTTCCATGGCCTTTCCAAACTGTGTGTCGAGAAAGTGATCAAAATGACCGATGCGGATATCGTCCGCGCGCCGTTCTTCCAGCGTCGCATTGGCGAGATAATTGGCAACCGAGTTGGAATGGTCGTTGCCCTGGTTCAGCTCTATCTTTTTCTGTGTACTCTTGCGGTTGATGCGGGAGGAAAGTGCAAGCTGCACACCACAGAGCAGGAGCAGTGCAAGCATCGAAAACGGCGAGGTGAAAAAGTTCTTCCTGCTGCTGGCGGACAGAAGAAACAGACGGAGCAGGAAAAACAGGGCATAGAGAACCGAGAGCAGGGAAGTGATCAGCGTATGAATGACAATGAGCTGGTCACCCACATTTCCCGATCCCATGGAGGAGACGTTGGTGCGCCGGATGGCATCCATCGTCTCTGTTTTTCGAATTTCTCAAACTCCAGCTCCAGCGCCTTTGCGGTGATTTTCTGTTCCGTGCGTGCAAGACAGAGTTCTTTTTGGCCGTCGAGATACTGACGGCAGATTTTTTCAAACAATCCCAGCCCATACTGCGTAAGCAGAAAGACGACAACAGTATACAGACAGGCGCGGTACGACTTTGCAAGCAGTAAATTCAAAATTCGCGCCGAGAAAAACAAGGAGAGATACGGCAGCGTTGCAGCTGCAAAAGCGCTTCCGAGAAGCCAGAACAGCACGCGGTGATTGCCCTGGCTCACCATAGTTAAAAAGCGGCAGATGGCATGAAACCGTTCTTTCATTTTCATCAGATATCTTCCTCCGTTTCCTGATAATACTGGCTCTGCACCTCAAACATATGCGCATACGATCCGCCGAGGGCAATCAGCTCATCGTGGGTTCCGCATTCTTTGATCTTTCCGTTTTCGAGAAACAGGATCGTATCGCAGAAGCGTGTCGATGCAAGACGATGCGAGATGAAAAGCGCAGTCTTATTTTTCAGCAGTGTGCTGTAGGTTTCGTACATTTTATTTTCCGAGATTGCATCGAGCGCAGCCGTCGGCTCATCGAGCAGGAGCAGATGGCAATTTTTATAGAGTGCCCGCGCCATCATCAGTTTTTGCATTTCACCGCCGGAAAGCGTAATGCCGTCGTCCGCCATATCCTTGCCAAGATAGGTTTCTTCTTTCTGCGGCAGACTTGCAATTTTTTCCCAGAGTCCGGCGCGGATGAGTGCTTCTCGGCAACGGTTACGATCGGTCTCTTCCAGCGGGGAGCAGCTCACATTTTCTGCAATCGAAAACGAAAGTGCAAACGGGTCCTGAAAAACCGCTGCGATTGCTTTGTAATACTGTGCCGGATTCAGACTGCCAAGGGGAATGCCGTTAATGGTGATGTTCCTTCTGTCGGCTGATATAGTCCGCAGATCAGCCTGACAATTGTGGATTTTCCGGCGCCGTTGATGCCGACAAGTGCCGTATGCTCGCCCGCATGGAGTGTAAAACTGACCATCATCGAGGAATCCTTTATCGCCGCCCGGATGGGAAACGAG
>ENA-OQCP01000511-OQCP01000511.1-human-gut-metagenome-genome-assembly--contig:-NODE-511-length-17271-cov-2.712028_pt1 | contig 17271 bp, 25 predicted proteins | sample MGYA00242760_ERZ504583 | MGnify/ENA primary metagenome ERZ504583 (study PRJEB26092, sample SAMD00036308) | human gut metagenome | host: Homo sapiens | study: EMG produced TPA metagenomics assembly of...
AGCGGTGAAACTGCATTTTCAATCCAACCCATGAGCGAACAGCTTAAAACACCTATAACCGCACTGAACACTACGATGTCCCAGAAAACATATATTGACATTGCGTGTTTAAGCGACTGTGAAAGCATACAACCAAGTCCGCCGTCACCCTGAAGTGTATCAACAAGGATTGACGCTGTAATTGCCATCGGTGCGGCAATTTTCAGACCTGTGAAGAAATACGGGATACACGAAGGAATGAGCATTTTGAAATACACCGTTGATTTCTTTGCGGCATATGAATACATAAGCTCATACTTTTGCTTTTCTACCGAGTTAAGACCTGCAAGTGTGTTGGTTGCAACAGGATAGAATGTGAGAATTGCCGCAATGATGATTCGGCTTGAACCTATATCGTGTGTCATTGCAAGAATGATCGGAGCCATGCCGAGAATAGGAATAAGCTGAATAAGCATAAGTACGGGGCGGCAATCTTTTCAACAATGTGTGAAAGCTTCATAAGTATTGCAAGTGCAAAACCTATCAGCGTACCTATCATAAAGCCCTGTCCCGCTCTTGAAAGCGTTTGACCTGCGTTAAAAAGAACAACCTGCAGACAACTCATACCGTTTGAAACGGGTTTGGGATCAATTAACGAATAGAAAATCTGCCATACATGAGGCATAATGTTTTCGGGAGTTCGCTTTGTTGCCTGAATTATAAAAGCGAAGATTTCCCATATCACCAATAATCCGAGCACCCATACCAAGGTTACGAGTGCTTTGGAATTTTTTATCTTTGTTATTGTTTTCATCATAAGCTGCCACCTTCAAAGCTGTTTCTTACCTTTGAAACAAGTTCTCCGAAATGAGGTGTATCTCTCATATCAATTGTTCTCGGATACGGCAGGTCTGCGTCAACTACCGCAGAAAGTCTGCCTGGGTGAGGTGAGAGAACACAAATTCTTGTTGAAAGGAAAACTGCCTCCTGAATGTTATGTGTTACAAAAACGATTGTCTTATTTGTCTTTTCCCAGATTTTCAAAAGGTCAAGGTGAAGCTTTCCTTTGTGAACTCATCAAGCGCCGAGAACGGCTCGTCCATGAGAAGAATTTCAGGTCTGATACCAAAGGCTCTTGCAATGCCGACTCTCTGCTGCATACCGCCGGAAAGCTGCTGCGGATAATGGTCTGCAAACTTTGTGAGTCCGACCATTTCAAGCATTTCATCGGCTCTGTCCGAACGGTCTTTCTTTGAATAGCCCATAATTTCAAGCGGAAGCTCAATATTTTTCTTTACTGTTCTCCACTCAAAAAGCACGGGATTCTGAAAGACAATACCGAATTTCTGCATAAGTCTGATTTCCTTCGGAGTCATATTGCTTACTCTGACATTGCCCGAAGTGGGTTCAAGCAAATCGGCTATTGTACGAAGGAGAGTTGTTTTACCGCATCCCGACGGACCGAGAAGTGAAATGAATTCTCCCTTGTGAATATCAAAATCAATGTTATCGAGTGCCTTTACATCATTGCCCTGATTGTCTTTGAATACCACCGACACATTATTTATCGCAATCTCAACATCATTTTTCTTGATTGCTTCGCTGTTCAAATTCATAATCATTCCTCCCGATAATAAAAAACACGGCAAAGGTACAATTACAACTGCGCCTTTGCCGTGTTAAAAATTTTAAATTTTTCAGATACTAAACATACAATTTTTTGTAGATTCCAATGCAATCATCAACGGTAACTTCTTTTGCCGTGTTAGCGGGGCTTCCGCTTGCAACCGCATCGGTTGCCATTTTTGAAATTTTTGAGTAATACTCATCTCTGTCAATTCCGTACTGTTCAAGAGTAGGAATTTCGCACACATCACAAATGTTTTGAAGTGAATCAATAAACTTTTCTGCGGCTGTTTCGTCGCTGTCAGAGTCACTTGCCACACCCGTTTCTCTGCCGAGGTTTGCAAACTTTTCGTATGCACCCGATACGGCAAAGCTTAAGCACTCTTTAAGGAGCATTGCATTTGACATTCCGTGCGGAACATGGAACAATGCGCCAATCGGTCTGCTCATTCCGTGAACAATTGTTACACTTGAATTATTGATACAGATACCTGCCTCAAGAGCCGCAATACTCATCTGCTCCCTTGCAAGTGAGTTGTCGGGTTCTCTGTAGGCAATCGGTAAGTATTTCATAATTCTCTTAACTGCCGAAACAGCAAGCGTGTCTGTCATTGAAAATGCTTTTCTTGAAGTGTATGCCTCAACTGCGTGAGTGAGAGCGTCAAGACCTGTTGCCGAAGTAACCGACTTTGGAGCGCCAACCGTAAAACTGCTGTCAACAATTGCAAGTTTTGGGACAAGCACATCGCCCTTCAAAAGCATTTTTATTCCCTTTTCGGAGTCGGTAATTACGGTAAACTTTGTCGCCTCACTGCCTGTTCCCGCTGTTGTCGGAATTGCGGCAAGGGGAAGAATTTCGCCCGTAATTTCCTTTCCGTTATAATCTGCTATACTGCCCTCGTTGACTGCCATTGCTGCAATTGCCTTTGCCGAATCAAGAGGACTGCCTCCGCCTATACCGATGATAAAGTCACAACCGGAGGATTTTAACATTTCAACACCGTTTCAATCATAGTGTCGGTCGGTTCGCCTGTTATGCCGTCAAAGATAACGCAGCCTATACCGTTTTCATCAAGCAAGGCGGTAAGCTGTTTCATCATATCGGAAACGGCAACATGCCTGCCTGTTACTATAAAAGCCTTGTTTCCCATTTTTTTAAGAAGAGGAGCGGCCTCACCGAGAACATTTGTACCGACAACCGTATGATTTGGTATTACAAAATGTGACATTTTATTATCTCCTGTTTTTGAAATTTTAATTAACTTATATTATCAAATCAATTCGCTGTCAACATATGTAAGAACTTCGTCCATCTTCTCCATTTCTTCCTTAATCTGCTCCTCCGTAATAATGAGAGGCGGATTGACGAAGAGCATATTTTCGTGTGAGTATGTCATGAACTTTTTCTTTTTGAGCATACCGACAAGAGTACCATAATACCCTTTTCGTCCCTGCCGTAAGGAACAAGAGGTTCTTTTGTCTTTTTATCCTTTACAAGCTCAATTGCCGAGAAAAGACCGATATATCTTACATCACCTACGCAAGGATGCTTAGCCTTCATTTCTTCAAGGATTTCTCCGAGAACCTTGCCCGACTTTGCAACATTGTCAAGAATGTGTGCCTCACCGTAGTAGTTTACACAGGCAACACCTGCCGCACAGGCAAGAGGATGACCGCTGTATGTAAGTCCGCATGAAAGAAGATGATCGTCAAAATATTCTGCAACCTTCTTTGATACTGCAACACCGCCAAGAGGAACATAGCCACAGGTAACGCCCTTTGCAAATGTTACGATATCGGGAACTACATCAAAATTCTGGAATGCAAACATCTTACCTGTTCTGCACCAGCCGGCCATAACTTCATCGCAAATCATCAGAATTCCGAACTCATCACAAATCTTTCTTACGCCCGGCAGATAACCCTTCGGCGGAATGATTACACCGTTTGAACCTGTGATTGTTTCCATTACGATTGCGGCTACGCTGTCGGGACCTTCGTAAATAATCTGTTCACGGAGCTTTGTAAGGTAAAAATTAGTAGCTTCTTCCTCCGATTCAAAGTTGATTGCCTCACGGTAAACATAAGGATCAAAGAACTTTACAAATCCGGGAATACCCGGTTCGAGAGGATATCTTCTCGGTTCACCTGTAAGGTTGCCTGCACCGAATGATGAACCGTGATAACTTCTGTAACGGCTGAATACTTTGTTTCTGCCTGTGAACATTCTTGCAATCTTTACTGCATTTTCGTTTGCGTCTGCACCTGCATTTGTAAAGAATACTTTTCCGAAGCTGTCGGGAAGAAGATTTATAATCATCTCTGCAAGCGTTGACTTTGCCTCTGTGGCATATGACGGACCGACAAAACAAAACTTGTCAACCTGTTCCTTGATTGCATCACCGATTGCTTTATTTCCGTAACCGAGATTGAGGTTTACAAGCTGTGATGACATATCTGTATATCTGTTACCATCAAAATCGTAAAAGTAAATTCCTTCTGCCTTTGCAACGGGAATCGGATTGAGATTACCCTGCTTGCTCCATGACTGGAGGACATATTTCTTATGGTTTTTAACAATTTTCTCAGGTGTCATAATAATTTCCCCTTTTTAAGATACCAAAAAAGATAAACAGAAAAGGAGCCTCCTTTTCAGAAGCTCCTTTGCTTTGCGTCTTTTTGTTTATGCCATTATTATATCATCAAAATACGGTTATGCAATTACTTTTCGGCACAATATTTCTTTGTGCTAAAGCACAATGTTTTCAGGGATATTTCTTGAATTTATGACCTTTTCGTCATTTTACATACAAATTTCGTGAAATGTCCACTTCTTGTTTGTATGCTGTAATTAACAATTACTCGTTTTCCTTTTTCTTTGTTGTACCAAGGCTGAGTATAATTGCGGAAATGATAATCATTACAACACCTGCGGCACACGGAATTACGACACCGTAAATCATATTGAAGCCGCTTTCTGTTGCAGCCTGTCCGCTGATGATTGTATATTCACCTGACGGCATACTGCTGAGTGAATATGTTGTGCCGTCAATTGTAACATTGAAATTTTCCGAACGAATCATTTCATCTGTAATACCTGCGCTTTTAAGACCGTTATCGCCAAGGTTCATATTTGTGCTTACAACTTCGCCGTTCTTAACGATGATTGTATCACCCTTGCAGCTTTTTGCAATATCAGCACCGATAACAGCCGAATAGTCGCTTGTATTTGTATCAATAATAACGATGCCGCCCTCTGTTCTTGCAACGCAAGCCATGAGGTTATACACACCGTCCTCGCCCTCAACGGCTGTCGGCTCTGAAATGCTCTTGACCTTCATACCTTGAGGTTAGCCTTGAACTGCTTTGTTGTTTCGTCATCAAGGAAATTTGTGCCGACCTTTTTATCGTCTGACGATGCGATAATCTTGCCGTCAGCATCTGTCATAACAAATGAATTGATGCCGAGGTTCTTTACAAGTGCGGCATTTGTTTCAGCCGAAGTATTTTCAGTCACAACACTTGCAATTACATTTGCCTTTTCAAAAAGTGAGTTCATAAACTCAAATTTAGTGTAGTTATAGTTATCGCTGTATTCTGTAAGCTGAGCCTTTGCGTCATCAAGATATGTCTGATTTGAGCTATCTGTTTTTGTTGAAAGCAAATTGCAAACTACCGAAACGCAAACCATAACAACAGCAACAATAACTGCCGTTACAACTGCAACACCTTTTTTTACCGATTTAGAATTACCCATTGTAATCTTCCTTTCAAAATGTTTTGCTTGCATAAAATAATACCATTATTCGACTTTGTTTTCAAGTACGGTTCGTGAAATAATTAACAACTGCATATAATTTGACAACATTCTGCATTAACCGATTTTTGGATACAGCTCTGCGAAAAAAGAATAATTTGAAAAAAATGATACATCTATGATACAATGGCAATATAAACTGTGTCTTGGAGGTGGGGTTGTTGGCTGACATATTGATTGTTGAGGACGAAAAGAATATTTCAAATCTTATTGAAATGGCTCTTTCTCGGCACGGGCACAAAACCGATTGTGTGTTTGACGGCGAAAGCTGTGCCGATGTTCTGGAGAAAAAGCACTTTGACCTTATTCTGCTTGATGTTATGTTGCCGAAAATCAGCGGTTTTGAGCTTATGGACTACATCAAAGGCTTTGACACACCCGTAATTTTCATTACTGCAAAATCAGATATATCGGACAGGGTTTACGGGCTTAACCTGGGGGCTGACGATTACATAACAAAACCGTTCAATATTTCGGAACTTCAGGCAAGAGTTGATGCGATACTGCGAAGATACAACAAGGCAAAAACAAAACTCAGCTTTAAAGACATAGTAATTGACACAAATTCAAGAATAGTCACCAAAAACGGAGTACAAATTGACCTTACATTAAAGGAATACGAAATACTTCTGCTTTTTGTACGCAACAAAAACATTGCCCTTTACCGTGAAATGATTTACGAAAGGGTATGGAATGAACCGTATATGGGTGATACAAGAACCGTGGATCTGCATATTCAGCGGTTAAGAAAAAAGCTTGATTTAAAAGACAACATTCAGTCTGTGTATAAAGTCGGTTACCGTCTTGTTGAATAAGCGGAGGGAAAGCCTTAATGAAATTTTCGTGGAAAATATTTTTTATTACCTTTCTTATTATAATTACTTCCTTCGGTGTGGGAGGTTTTCTCCTCATCAACACCGTTTTTACAAACACGCTGAACAACCGCATAGACTCAGCCAAAAAGAACAACAATTACATCACAACGGCACTTTCGGTATATGCAGACAACAATCTGCCCACCTACGGAAACTTGGAATATCTGCGCGTTTCGGCAATCGGATTTGCAAAACAAATTGCAGGCAATTCGGATTCTAAAATCAAAATCGGTTCAATAACGAGCTCAGCTTTTCGGCAGAAAATGAATTTGCCCACGGTATGTCGGTAAATTCCAGAAAAAGCAGAGTAGTTACTGAAAATAAAAAATACTATATTCAGACAATAAGCAAAATTCAGCTTGTAACCAAAAGCTGTTATATTGAAACTGTTGACAATATAACAAGCGTGTACAGCGACCGTGATATGTACTGCACAATTTATCAGTTCATTCTCATAGGCGTTGCGTTGTTTGCATCAATTCTGCTTGTAATCTTCTCAAAGCTTTTGACAAGACCGCTTGTTAAGTTAAAGGATGCGTCAAAGGAAGTTGCCGAGGGCAACTTTAATATGAGAGTAAAGGAAAGCCACGGCATTACATCTTCAACCGAAATAACCGAGCTTTCGCAGAGCTTTAACACCATGGCGGATTATGTTGAAGACTACATTGAACAGCTAAAGCTTGCAACACAGAATCGTGACAACTTTATTGCGGATTTTACCCACGAATTAAAAACTCCGCTGACATCTGTCATAGGTTATGCGGATATGCTCCGCTCATATGAAATGGAGCCTGAACAACGCAGAGAATGTGCCGACCTTATCTACAAAGAGGGCAGTCGGCTTGAGGCGCTTTCGCTTAATCTGCTAAACCTTATAGTTTGAAAAATGACGAAATCAAAACCGTAAACATCAGAACGGACATAATTTCCGATGACATTAAAAAGTCTGTTCTCTTTATTTTGAAAAAATACGGTGTGAAACTCAAATTAAATGTTGAAAAAGCAGAAGTCAACGCAGAGCCGTCGCTCTTGAAAACGCTCTTGTACAACCTGATTGACAATGCCTGCAAAGCGAGTGAGAGCGGAAAGCCTGTTACACTCACGGGATATGTTGACAGCGACAGATACCGTTTTTGCGTTACCGACAGCGGTTGCGGAATTGCGGAAGATGACCTTGCCAAAATTACCGAACCGTTTTATATGGTTGACAAATCCCGTTCAAGGAGTATGGGCGGAGCCGGACTCGGACTTCAATCTGCAACGAAATTGCAAAGCTTCACGGCTCAACTCTTGAAATCGTCAGTGAAGTCGGCAAGGGTACGGACATCAGCTTTACGGTAAGCCTTGCCGATAATTCTGCGGAAAGTGAGGATTTTGAAGATGAAATTTAACCTTAAAAAATCCGCAAAATATATCATCTGCACTTTGCTCACCTTGACCGTAGTCGCAACCGTTGTGTTTCTCCCCCGCTTTTATTATTCGGTAACGGACAATCGGGGTTCTGTCGGAAACACAGCCGAAACATTTAAACTTACCGCCGATATAACCACTTTGAGCGGCGGAGAATTTTTGAAACTCATTTCAAGCGAAGATACCGTTTGGGTTCTTCAAAACAATGCTCCGAAAACAGAAACTGTAATCAGCTATGCAAAAAAGCGTAAGCAATCTTGCAAATTCGCTTAAAGACACAAAATTATTTCCAATATTGCAGCTACATTCGGCCGTTTTTACACTTGACAGCTGCAGCGGTTACAAACTTACAATGCGCGGAACACTTGACGGTAATGTAATTGTTTCGTCCGATTTTATGTTTGTAACATGCAACTATGCCAAAGAGGGCGCACAATACGGACTAAACATAACAATGCTGTTTGATATGGAAACTTTCACAATTTATGAGCTTAACATTGATACAACCTACCTGACGGACAGCGTTACCGGGAGTGAAATTTCTATTCCGTACAGCGACAGTTATGAACAGGAGCTGTACGGAAGAACCGAATACAGCGACAGTTATAGACAGGAGCTGTACGATGCACTCATAAAATACTGGGGTGTCAGTTCCGATTCAATAACGGTTAAGGCAAGTTCCGAATCTTTCAGCATCAACATCTGCCCACAGCCGTTTTTGGAATACAGCAAAATAAACAACGAACAATTTGATTATTATGGCTGATGAAACAACTATGATACATTTTTGAACAATTTCAGAAACAAGCCTTTTGTATAGTATAGATACACTTACGAAAGGCTTGTTTTTATGGATATTAAAGAGTATGAGGAATTTTGTAAAAACAGTAAATACGGAAACTTTATGCAGTCGGCAGACTGGGCAAAGGTTAAAAAGGGTTGGATTCCCGAGTATGTTGCAGTTCGTGACGAAAACGGAAAAATCAACGGCTGTACACTCGTGCTTGTAAAGAAAATACCGATTCTCAACACGGCAATGCTTTATGCACCGAGGGGCTTTGTATGCGACACTCACGACAGTAAAACCGTCAGAAAAATATTTGAGCAGATAAAGCTGATTGCAGAAAAATATCACGCATACACACTTAAAACCGATCCGCTGATTGACGAAACCGACTTTATTTCGATTAAAAATCTTGTTGACCTCGGCTTTGTTTATCACGGTGAAAAGCAAGGATATGACAACACCCAATGCAGAGAAAATTATGTGCTTGACATAAAAGATAAATCGTGTGATGAAGTTTTTGCAAATTTTAAATCAAAATGGCGGTACAACATCCGCCTTGCAATGAGGAAAGGTGTTGAATGTAAATTCTGCGGTGAAGATGAGCTTGACGATTTTATGGAGCTTATGAAAGAAACAGGCAGGCGTGACGGCTTTGAAATTCGTTCGGAAGAATATTTCAGAAATTTTTTACAGGCATTTCACGGCAACGCAAAGCTATGTATCGCAAAACTTGACGGAAAAGTTTTGTCGGGTGCATTGCTTGTAAATTATGCAAATGTTGCAAGCTATGTTTACGGCTGTTCATCAAACGAATACAGAAAATATATGCCGAATTATCTTATGCAATGGACGATGATTAAGTACGCAATTGAGAGCGGTTGCCATACATACGATTTTTGCGGTATTCCCTATTGGTATGACGAAACGCATAAAAACTACGGTGTCTACCGCTTTAAACAGGGATTTAACGGCAAAGTCAAAACCTATGCCGGCGAGTTTGACTATGTTTTCAGAAACGGAGTAAATCACATTGCCGACCTTGCAATGAAACTGAAAAAGCTTGTGTGAAATATTCATCTGCGTTGAATTTGCAAACCGTATATGCTAAAATGAGTGGGTAAAATTATCCCACTCCATTTTGTATGCATATGAAAAATTAAGGAAGCCGCCCTGATTGCTCAGAACGGCTTCCAAGGTAAATGGTTATTTGGCAGGCGTCGCATCTCCTGCATCTCTCAAGGTTTCCCTTTGTCAAGCCATCGGCGTGTGGTCGCAACGAAATTTACCACCTCAAATAACCTATTCTTATCCTATGTATATTATACTAAATTTATTTAGATTTGTAAAGAATTTTTTTATTTCTCAGATAATTATTCCAACGGGAATCACTTATTTTCCATGCAGAAATTATGGAATTTTTTAAACCTTTTCTATCTTTTGATGTATGTACACGAAGAACTACTTGAATTTTTAAACCATTGTTTTCCGTAATTTGTTTTAAAATCAATCCGGTATTTTCCCTTTTAGAATCAGCCAATATATAATCCGGCATTGAAAGTACATCTTGTATGTATGGCTGTATTTCAAAAAAGTCATTATTATGTCTTTCTTTTATGTGCTGTATTCTTTCCTCAGTAATTATTACCTCATCTGTTGTAATATCATTTGTTATACATTTAAAAGTTTCAATATCAATATACCAATTTTCAAACACTTCACTTACCGCCATTTCGCCCATATAGGTTTATTATACATATTTTAGTTATCAATTTCAATATCCATTATAATTTGTATCGGAGGAATTTTATGTTCTGCGATTTGCATACACATTCAACATTTTCGGACGGCACATTTTCACCTACGGAAATCGTTTTAAAAGCCAAAGAAATCGGGCTTGACGCCGTTGCACTCTGCGACCACAACACGGTTGCAGGGCTTGACGAATTTGTTTCGGCAGGTAAAAAGTACGGCGTAACCACCGTTGCGGGGATTGAATTTTCAACCGAATACAATTCAAAACAGCTGCACATTGTCGGTCTGTTTATCAAGAAAGAAACTATTCAGACATAACCGAAATTATGGCTGAGTCGCAAAAATTAAAGGAGGAAAGCAACAAACTGCTTGTTAAAAATCTTGCGAAAGACGGCTATATTCTCGACTATGACGAAATCAAGAACAGCACGGTTGACGGCTTTGTAAACCGTGCAAACATCGCCGCCGCTCTTATGCAAAAGGGCTACGTTTCTTCTGTCAAAGAGGCATTTCAAACCTTGCTTATGTCGAAGTTCGGCTACTATGTTCCGCCGAAAAGGCCGTCATCTCTGTATATAATTGAAAAGCTGAAAGGTTTCGGTTCAATATCCGTTCTTGCACACCCGTTTCTCAATATGAACGAAGATGAATTGAGAGAATTTCTGCCAAAAGCAAGGGCTTGCGGTCTTAACGCAACGGAGGCGTACTATTCGCTTTTTGACAATGCCGAAACAGAGCTTGCCGAGAAAATCTGTGACGAATACGGTCTTTTGAAAAGCGGCGGAAGTGACTTTCACGGAGCAACAAAACCCGATATTTCGCTTGGAGTCGGAAAAGGAAATCTTGCGATACCGACAGAAATATACAAAAATCTTGCTAATTGTTATCACAACTTCCGAATATAAAATCATCGTCATTATGCAATGCTCCCTGCATTTTACAAGCACAACAATTTGATTTCGACTCAAACAACACAAAACAGCGATGAAGAATAATCACCGCTGTTTTGTGTTTTGTGTTTAAAATTTTTTCAATTCAGGCTTATTTAATTTTAAGTGAAATATCAAAAGCCTTAACCGAATGAGTGAGCGCACCCATTGAGATGATATCAACACCTGTTTCGGCAATTTCACGAAGAGTTTCATCCGTGATGCCGCCGCTTGCCTCAAGAAGAGCCCTGCCTGCCGTGATGTCAACAGCCTGTTTCATAAGCTCGGGACTCATATTGTCGAGCATAATAACATCAACGCCTGCCTCAAGAGCCTGATTGAGTTCGTCAAGGTTTCTTACTTCAAGCTCAACCTTGGTCATATGACCGAGTTTTGATTTAAGCTTTGAAACAGCATTGGCAATTCCGCCGCCTGCGTCAATGTGATTATCCTTGAGCATTGCGGCATCGGAAAGATTGTAACGGTGATTTCTTCCGCCTCCAACCGTAACGGCATACTTCTGGAGCGGACGCATACCGGGAAGTGTCTTTCTTGTGTCGGCAATAGACGCCTTTGTGCCGCTGACAATTTCAACAGCCTTGTTTGTTGCGGTTGCAATACCGCTCATATGCTGAATAAGGTTGAGAGCCGTTCTCTCGCCCTTTAAAATTGTTCTTGTCTTGCCGTGAATTTCAGCGATGATTTCGCCCTTTACAAGCTTGTCGCCGTCATGCTTATAAACCTTTGCCTCAAAACCGTTTGGCTGAAGAATTTCAAACACACGGAGTGCAACCTCGATACCGCAAAGAACACCTGAACTTTTTGCAAGGAAAATTGCTGTGTTTTCCTGATTTTCGTCAATAAGGTAATCGGTTGTTGTGTCAAGATAGTTGATATCCTCAAGCAATGCGGTTTTGATAAGATTGTCTACGTAAATGCTGTTAAGTGTCATCAGTCTGTACCCTCCATAATTTCGTCAAAAATGATACTTGCAACAATTGCCGCACTTCTTGCCTCAACAAGGTCGGAATTGATTTCGTACTTTTCTGCAAACAGTTCACTCATAATCTCGTGAATCTGCTTACTGCTTTCTTCATATTTTTCAGGCTTTGGAAGAACAAAATATGCGTCCTGCAAAATCTCTCTGATTTTTGAACGACAGCCGTGCGGCATGGTCTTGCCCTCAACAGGGCGGTAAACAGGCTCTTCGCCAAGAGTTCTTCTGCCGAATTTGTTGATTTTATCCGTAATATCAAGAGCGGCTGTTCTTGAATAAACAAGCGCCTCAAGGAGCGAGTTACTTGCAAGACGGTTCGCACCGTGAACACCTGTGTGTGAGCACTCTCCTGCGGCATACAAGCCCTCAACGGTTGTGCGTGAATGAAGGTCAACATCAATACCGCCCATAAGGTAATGCTGGCACGGAAATACAGGAATTCTGTCCTTTGTAATGTCAACGCCTTCCTCAAGGCATCTTTCATAAATCATCGGAAAACGATTTCTTACAAAATCAGCCGGCTTGTGAGTTATGTCAAGATAGAAATTCTCGCTGTTTGTCTTAATTGATTCAAGCATAACCGCATTTGAAACAACATCTCTCGGAGCAAGCTCTCCTCTGCTGTCATAATTTGAGGCAAATCTCTCGCCGTTGCAGTTGAGCAGAACCGCACCCTCACCACGAACAGCCTCACTTATAAGAAAACGCTCTCTGCCATGATCAGCCGCAAATGCTGTCGGGTGAAACTGTATTCTCGAAAGATTTTTAATTCTTGCACCAAGCATATATGCAAACGCAATGCCGTCACCTGTTGCAATTGCGGAGTTGGTTGTGTACTTATAAACTCTGCCGATACCGCCTGTTGCAAGCAGACAGTAGTTACAGCCGTAGTGAAGCTTTTCACCGTTTCTCAAAATGCTTATATAAAAACCGTTCAGCACCTTGTCAATTGAATAAACAAGAGCGTTGTCACACACGGTAACATTTTTTAGCTGAGTAACCTTTGCGATAAGTCCGTCAACAATTGCCTTGCCTGTTGAATCCTTATGATGAACAATTCTGTTTCTGCTGTGACCTGCCTCAAGAGTTTTGCACATTGTGCCGTCCTCGTTAAGGTCAAAATCAACACCGAGGTCTTTTATTTTAAGAACATCCGAAGGTCCTTCGGTGACAAGCTTTTCAACAGCGGAAAGAGTATTTTTATACTTTCCCGCAATCAATGTATCCGTAATATGCAGCTTGTAGCTGTCGTGAACCGTATCAAGCACACACGCAACACCGCCCTGCGCAAGAGAGCTGTTTGAAAGCTGAAGCTCACGCTTTGAAACAAGAAGAATATTCACGCTTTCGGGAAAATTAAGTGCCGCATAAAGTCCTGCCGCACCTGTGCCAACGATTACAACATCAAATTTCTTATCCATTTCCAAGTTCCTTTGAAAAAATTTATCTATTACACACGGCATCACGCAAAATACCGTTTACAAATTTGTACCCGTATATTATACTACTAATTGTAAGATTAGTAAATACAGTAAATAAATTTGAAAGGGCGATTTTTATGGCTGAAAATACAATTCCGAACGATCCGATGATTCTTTTAAGCTTTGTTAATACAAAGCTGCGTGATTTCTACCCCAGCCTTGATAAAATGTGTGACGATCTCGGTTGCAGTAAAGAAGAAATTGAAAGCAAGCTTTCTGCAATTGACTACAAATACAACGCAGAACTCAATAAATTTGTCTGACATCAAAGGAAAGTCCATTTTATCGTACAGTTCATTTGATATGATTAACATATAGGATATCCCATATGTTAAGGAGGAAATTTTATGGGCATTTTCGATTTTGAACGATTGTTTGATTTAAACCATGACGGAACGCTTGATCCGCTTGAAAAAGGTCTTGAGTTCACCGTGATTGAAGATATTATGAATGATGACGAAGATGAAGATAATGACGACTTGTTTTCGTCTGATTCAGATGATGAATTTGACACGGATTTCGGCGATGATTTCTGATTTTATTCTGCAAACAATTTAATCTTCAAGCAAAAAGCGAGATGAATTTTTCGATTGAATTCATCTCGCTTATATTTTTATTTATCGTGATTCTGTTCAAGCGTTACAGCTTGTAATTGTCCATAACCTTTTCCAAGGTCTTGTAATCATCATCGGAAATTTTATACACGGTTGAATTGTCTTTGTCAACACAGATTTTGTCAGCACCGCCGACACGGATATTGTGGGTAACAATTCCGTCTTTGCGTGTTTCAATAAGGATTCCACCGTCGAACTCACCGCTTGTACCGCCTGTTTCGGCTGATTGCAAAATATTCTTGACCGTCTTGAAATCAACCTCGCCAAGCACGGCGGTTGACTCGTCAGACATTACGACGGTTATTTCATCAACATCGGAAAAATTAACCTTGTCTGTAATTTTCGTATCACCGCAACCGCAAAGCATTACCGCAACGGATAACATCATCACAAAAGCCAAACAAACCGCTCCGAATTTTTTCATCACAAGCATCCTAACTGTTATTGATTTGAATATGTTAAAGTATAAGCTACATCGTACAGTTTGTCAACTCAAACTAATGTTGCAGAGAAATATATACTAATTGATATTTCAGATTACAGTTATTAAATTTGCAATAAAATAATATTTTACTGTAATATCTTGTTAAAAACTACCATTAGTGTTACAATTAAAAGTGAGGTGATTTATATAATGGAATATTACATTTTAAAATGTTACGAAAACAAGAAAAAAGAAAAGCATTTAAAATTTGGATTGAATGGATTTACCCCAAAAAGGAAATTAACTGTCATAAGTCTATTTATAGGGTTAGTCATTTCTGCACTTTTCTTAATAATTCAAGCACTTAATCTCTGTAATGCCAATTTAATTATTCCCACCGACATAGCATGCGTTATTATCCTAGTAATCTTATATATTTTAGTTAACAAAGATCAAAAAGACAATTTGTACAAACATACAGATGAATACAAAAAGCAGTTAATAATTCTAAATAAAATTTTAAAAAAGACTTTTAACATTAATTCTAAAGAAAAAATTTTGACGTTAATTGAAATGTACAAAACTTATATAACCAAAAATGAAGCATCAAACAAAACAAGGGATAAACTGATATTCACCTTGTTTACGGCTTTGTCTGCAATTCTATCTACTTCGCTTGCTAATTTAAAAAACATAGGTATAGACCTAAACACGTGGATAAACATCACAGCTGTATTAATAATTGTATTCTGCATGATTTCATTGTTTATCTATGGTTACAAATATGTAAATTTTCTAAATACTAAATATGAGCATATGGTTAATGATCTAGAATCGCTTATTTTACTCAAATACTGATCTTTAGAATAAAAAAATCTTAACAGAAGGCATTCAGAAGGGATTTTCTAAACAATTCCCGTAACAAAAACATTCCCATAACATTCAATTGCACATATGAAGATGTCACCGCATATAACTTCAACGATGAATCTCTTACTTATATTAAAGAAATTTTTGAGGGCAATAAATAAAATTCATAGTCCATGCTGTCAGTCAACATCTCAAAATACCGACTTACACTTTGTTCAAGCCTATTGCATTACTTCTTTTGAAAATGAAAAAGGCTTTTATCAACAAGGAATTTTTGCGACGGATAAATTGTTGTATTGCCGGATGCGATAAAACTGATGAGGACTGCAAGCACAAAATACGGGGCGGCAGACGCACCGAAAACTTCGATGCCGAGAACGATTGCTGTAATAGGTGTGTTGATTGCTGCGGCAAAAACACATACAAATCCGATTGCCGCAAAAAATGTGGGATCAAATCCGCAGACGCCTCCGAACCAACTGCCGAATGACGCACCCATATCAAACATAGGAGTAACCTCTCCTCCCTGAAATCCTGCACCGAGGGTGAGTACGGTTAAAAGATATTTTGCCGGCATGTCGTACCATTTTGCATCGCCCTTAAAGGCGGTGTTCTGCATCCATGTGCTTAAGCCCTCAAAGTCGTTAAGTCCCAAAGCGAAAATTAAAAGGCTGACGATTGCCGCACCTACTGCTGCGGCAAGAAGGTAGTTCTTGAAAATTTTTGAGTATGCAAGTTTTACATACTTTATTCCGAGTGCAAACAGCTTGCCGATTAAGCCGAGGCAAACTGCCGCAATTAAAAACACAAAAAGAAATCTTGCGTCAAAATCGGGGATTGACGAGATTGCATATCTTTCATGTTTAAAGCCGAGAAGCTGTGTAACAAAATTTGCAAGGTATGAACACGCAAAGCACGGAATTACCGCACCTGCCGACAATCTTCCGACACAGCAGACTTCCATTCCGAAAAATGCGCCTGCAAACGGTGTGCCGAAAACCGAACCGAATGCAGAGCTGATTCCGCTGAGAACGATTGTACTTCGGTCATTATTTTTAAAGCCGAGATAATCGGCAACATTACTTGTCAGCGAACCGCCAATCTGAACGGCAGTTCCCTCTCTGCCGACAGAACCGCCGAAAAGGTGGGTTATGCAAGTAAATATAAATGTCAGCGATGCAAGTCGCTTTGGCACTTTTTCACCGTCATTTGCACTCTCAATAATAATGTTGTTGCCCATTGACGACTTTCCGCCGATACGCTTATATACAAAAGCGGTCACAATACCTGCTACGGGCAAAAACATATAGCACAGCGGAAAGAAGCTCCTGAAATCTGCCGCATAGTCAAGACATTTCAGAAATGCAAACGATATGAGTCCCATCACAACGGAACAGCACAGAGATGTTGCAAGCACCTTAAAATCAACAAATTTGTTCTTCATAAATTTCCTCCTCAAAATTTCCGCACAAAGAACATCGCATAAAAAAAGCCAATGCCCCTGTTCAAAAAACAGAAGTCATCAGCAAAAGCGGTTTCGACAAAAAGCCGTGGGAGAACCTCATTCCCATTCATATCAACATATACAGTATATACCGAGCAAGGTAATTTTTCAAGTGATTTCGACAATTTTTGTAATTTTCCAAAAATCACCTTGCAATCATTTTGTTTTAGCAGTATGATACTCTATACCAAGCGGAAGAATATTTA
>ENA-OQCP01000512-OQCP01000512.1-human-gut-metagenome-genome-assembly--contig:-NODE-512-length-17245-cov-3.240858_pt1 | contig 17245 bp, 17 predicted proteins | sample MGYA00242760_ERZ504583 | MGnify/ENA primary metagenome ERZ504583 (study PRJEB26092, sample SAMD00036308) | human gut metagenome | host: Homo sapiens | study: EMG produced TPA metagenomics assembly of...
AGAGATGTTTCTCTCTGCCAGCTCGATCAGTTTCGCTGCCGTTTCCGGTGCGAGGGTCATTGTTTTTTCAGTGTAAACGTGTTTTCCGGCTTCCAGTGCCTGACGGATCAGCCTCGTGGGTCGGTGCCGGTGTCAGAATGACTACCATTCAATCGACGGGTCTGCCAGAATTTCCTCGTAGGTACAGCCTTGATGCCATACTGCTCTGCTTTCTTTTTCGCATGTTCAAGATGGCCTGCGCAGCATGCTGCTACCTCAAGATTCTCAAAGTTATGAATCATGTTCGTCAGATAAATATCACTGATCGCTCCGCAGCCGACAACGCCGACTCTCATTTTTTTCGTTTCTGTTGTTCCCATTTGTAAAAATCCCCTTTACTCTTTGTTTTTTGATTCTGTTCTGATAAAAACCCTTATCTTTTTTATACAACGAAATGTCTGAAAAAACAAGCATTCCGGCTCATATTTCACTTTCAAAATGAAAAAACCGCCCACGGTTTCTGCAGATTCTCTGCATCACCGCGGACGGCCTTTTTCTGTTGTTTACTCCACGCTTTTCAGCGATTCAATCATATCAATTTTTCTTAACCGGTAGAACATCATAAAGTTGACGAACAGAGCAAACGCCAGGGTAATCAGGCGCTCCAGCCGTAGCTCCGCGGGAACACGTTTCGTCCGAACATCATCATATCGACCTCGACGGTCTGAATTACGCAATGATGTAAAAACGTTCCAATTCCCATGCCCGCGATAACGCCGAACAGTGTCAGCACCATGTTTTCCCGGTACACGTACGATGCCACCTCGCCGTCGAAGAAGCCGAGCACTTTCAGCGTTGCCAGCTCTCTCTGTCGTTCGGTGATGTTGATGTTGTTCAGGTTGTACAGCACCACAAACGCCAGCAGGCCCGCCGATACGATCAGCACCACGATGACGATGTCGAGGGAACGAAGCATGTTGTCAATCTGATCAATCAGATCGGATGTGAACGAGATTGCCGCTACACCGTCGTACGTCATGATTTTTTCTCCGAGTGCTGTCTCATAATTGCCCGACATGTCCTGATATTTCATCAAAAGCTGGTTGTAATCCGGCGCTCCGCCGAACAGCTCCTCGTAGAGATCCGGGGCCAGATACAGGTAATGGCGCACGTAGTTTTCGACGATGATCGAAATCTTTACGTCCACAATATCGTCGCCTTTTTTCAGCTGAACCGTGTCGCCTGCTTTTACGCCGAGCATCGTTGCTGTCTTTTCGCTGATGGCTGCGCCGCCGTCGGTCGGGAATTCGTAAACTTCTCCGCTTTTCCGGTCTCGGAAGGCATAGAAGTCATTGAAATTCGTCAGTTCTTTCGGCACTTCAAGCACTGCATCCACAGTCTTTTTGTCGGTCTGCAGTTCGATGTTCTGGCAGTACATTTCCAGCAGCTCATCGATGCCGCTGTAGTTTTCCAGATCGGTCTGCAATGCTTCTTTTTCGGATTCATCCACATCTGAATTCAGCACAGCATTCGCCTGATAGGTGAAGAGGCTGACGAACTGGTTTTTCGCAATCGCGGTGATGGAATCCTGAAGGCCGAAACCGACGAGGATCAGACCCATGCATCCGCCGATTCCGATAACGGTCATGAAGAATCGTTTTTTATACCGCACCAGATTCCGCACGGTTGATTTCTGCGTAAAGTTCAGATGTTTCCAGAGTACGCCGATGCGTTCCAGGAAAATCCGTTTGCCATTTTTCGGTGCTTCCGGCCGCATCAGCTCTGCCGGACCTGCGGCGAGTTCTTTGTAGCATGCCGCGATCGTCGCCACGCCGGTGCAGGCTGCACTCGCCAGAATCGCAAGGCCTCCCTGCTCCCAGTTCAGCGGGGTCATGTAATACGGGAGTCCGGTATACAGCATGCCGTAGGCATTCATAATAACCCAGGGCAGGATTTTTTCTCCAACCACCACGCCCGCGAGAGCGCCGGATACGGTGGAGAGCATCGCGTATGCAAAATATTTAAAGGCGATCACGCCGTCGGAATAGCCGAGGGCTTTTAACGTTCCGATCTGCTGACGCTGTTCCTCGATCATTCGTGTCATCGTCGTCAGGCTGACGAGAGCAGCCACGAGGAAGAAGATAACCGGGAAGAATTTTCCGATATTCGAGATACGGCCGGCATCCTGACCGAAGCTCTCAGTTGACGTTACCTTATCCCGTCCCCAGACGTACCACGTTGGTTTTTTCAGGTCTGCGAGTGTTTTCTCACCGTCCGCAATTTCCTGCTTCGCATCCGCGATTTCTGGTTCGGCGTCGGCTTTTGCTTTTTCGTATTCGGCTTTGCGTCCTCAAGTTCCTTTTCTTTATCGGCAATTTCCTGTTTCGCATCCGCAAGGGAGATTTTTCCGTCGTCGATTTCCTGTTTCGCGTCGGCAAGCTGGGTTTCACCGTCGGCAATCGTCTGCTTGGCTTCGGCGAGCTGACTTTCTCCATCGGCGATCGTCTGCTTTGCTTCTGCTAACTGGGTTTCGCCGTCGGCGATCGTCTGTTTCGCGTCGGCGAGCTGACTTTCTCCACTGGAAATTGTCTGCTTTGCAGCGGCAAGCTGGGTCTCACCCGACTGAATCGTCTGTCGGTACGATGCAATCTGCTGTTCCCCATCAGCAAGCTGGGCTCTGGCAGCCGCAAGCTGAGTTTCTCCGTCTTTTAATTTACTGCGGTTCGTCTCAATCTGAGCTTCTCCGTCGGCAATCGCTGCTTTGGCAGAGGCAAGCTGGGCTTCGCCATCCTCAATCTGTTTCTGATAAGCTTCTGCCTGTGCTTCTCCATCCTGAAGCTGGGCAAGAGCCTCTGTAATCTGAACTTCGCCGCTTTCCAGTTTTTCTTTTGCAGAAGCAATCTGTGCCTCGCCTGCGGCGCATTCCTGCTCTTTTTCTGTTAATTGTGCATCTGCAGCGGCAAGCTGACTTTCTGCGTCGGTAATCTGAGCTTCTGCAGCCGCAAGCCGGGCTTCCGCATCAGCGCTTGCTGCTTCAAACGCTGCGATGTTTTGTTCCAGAAGTGTTTTCTGCTCCTGCATCGTGAAAAGCTGCTGCGCTAACTCTGTCTGCTTTGCTTCCAGCGCAGTTTTCTGTTCCAACAGGGATACATATGCTTCATCTTCCTCCGTCAGTCCGTCAAGCTGAGCCTCAATCACCTCGATCTGACCAGTCACTTCTGTCTGCGCAGCCTCCACCATCGGAAGCTGACTGGAAATCTGGGCTAACTGATCCTTGGCTGTCTCATACTGACTCTTCTGTTCTTCATACGCTGCCTTCTGCGCTTCATACTGTGTGCGTCCTGCAGCGGTTTCTGCTTTCTTGTTGTCCAGTTCCTCGCGTGCAGCGGAAAGCTGCTCCTTTGCAATATTCAATTCCGTTTCTTTTTCGGAAAGCTGCTCTTTTGCAGTATTCAGCTCCGTCTGCTTCCGAGTCAGTTCGGTTTTTGCCGCCGAAAGCTGCGTCATTTTTTCCTCTAACTCTTTTTTGCCGGATGCCAGTTCTGTTTCTTTCTCTGCAAGCTGTGCTTTTCCGTCGGAAAGTTCTTTCGCTTTTGCCTCAAGTGTGGTTTTTCCACTTGCAAGTTCATCGGCTTTCTGATTCAGCTCCGCTTTTCCGCTTTCCAGCTCTGCCGCCTTTGCTTCCAGCGTCGCTTTTCCGCTCGCAAGTTCCGCCTCTTTATCTTTCAGCGTTGCCTTGCCGGATGCCAGTTCCTGCTCTTTATCGGCGATGGTTGCTTTCGCACTGAGAAGTTCCTGCTCTTTGTCTGCAATGGTCTGTTTTCCGTCAAGGAGTTCCTGTTCTTTCTCAGCAATCGTCTGCTTTCCGTCAAGAAGCTCCTGTTCTTTTTCCTTTAACGTCTGTTCGCCGTCGAGAAGTTCCTGCTCTTTGTCCGCAATCGTCACTTTCGCGTCGGCAAGCTGCTGTGCACCGTCATCCAACTCTGTTTTTGCGTCCGCTAATTTCTGCTCTGCATCAGCGACCTGCTGTTTTGCATCATCAATCTTTTCCTGTCCTTCGGTTTTGACTGCCGTATACCGCCGGTCGCACGCCGCATCCTCGAGCGCTTCAATCTTCGTCTGTACAGCTTTCACCGTCTCATCATACGCATCGCTGTAGCTCGCCTCTTCCTGTGCGCCGTCCGCCTGGACGTAAATCTCTGTATAGAGATCCGAGGTAAATGTCTCCGGAAGCAGCAGTGCAAAACTGTTGATGCTTCCATTTCCAATCGAGCCCGTTCCGCGGTTCAGATCCATATAATAAGGGAGCGTCGCCGAACCAACAATCGTAAACGTATCCCCGGTCAGCGAATCTGAGAGCGGATCCTCCGTTCCGGAAGTGAACGTTACCTGATCCCCGATCTCACAGCCGGAACTTTTCAGAAACTGCGTATCAACAAGAATTTCATCCTCTTTCTCCGGCATCCGTCCCTCGACCACGCGCGGCTCATTCACACCGTCCGTCAGCGCAATCAGTTTCACAACCTGCTCGCTCTCGCCGATGTCATGCAGCACTTCCACCGTCTTTCCGCCGTAAACCGCTTTCACGCCGTCCGTCTTCGCGATATCCGCCAGATCATCGTCCGTCAGCCCCAGCGTTCCAAGAACTTTCAAATCCATATAATTTACTTCATCATAATACCGGTCCGCCGAAACCTTCATATCTCCTTCCGCCGACCGGATGCCCGAGAAAAACGCCGCGCCAAGAAGCACGATGAAAAAGACTGACAGAAACCGCCCCTTGTTCTTTGTGATTTCCCGGATAAAGTCTTTTCGAAATGCTCTCATCGTCCACCTACCATTCTATCTCTTCCACCGGCGTCGGGTTCTCATTTGTTTTCATGCCCGCCACTTTTCCGTTTCGGATTTTAATCACGCGGTCCGCCATCGGTGTCAGCGCCGAGTTGTGAGTGATGACAATGACCGTCATCCCCTTCTCCCGGCAGGTATCCTGCAGCAGCTTTAAGATCGCTTTTCCCGTCACATAATCGAGCGCGCCGGTCGGCTCATCGCAGAGCAGCAGTTTCGGATTCTTTGCCAGCGCACGCGCAATCGCCACACGCTGCTGTTCTCCGCCGGAAAGCTGCGCCGGGAAGTTATTCTTTCGCTCTTCCAGCCCAACCTCCGCAAGCACCTCCGACGCATCCAGCGGATGCCGGCAGATCTGCATCGCCAGCTCCACGTTTTCAAGTGCCGTCAGATTCTGCATCAGATTATAAAACTGAAAGACAAATCCAATATCCTCCCGCCGGTACTGGATCAGTTTCTTACCGCGGTATTTGCTGATTTCCGCGCCGTCCACCAGCACCTTTCCGGAAGTCGCCGTGTCCATGCCTCCTAAGATATTCAGAACGGTCGTCTTGCCCGCACCGCTCGGACCGACAACGATCACAAACTCACCTTTTTCCACATCAAAACTGATTCCATCCGCGGCCTTGATGGTGACTTCACCCATTTTGTATGTCTTGGTTACATCCTGAAGACTCACATATCCTGCCATGCTCTTGTGTTCCTCCTATGTAAAATTCAATATCCCTCATTTCTTTTATTGTACCAAGCCGTTGCCGCGGCGGCTAGTCCTAAGAAGGCGAATTTACTGTTTTTTTATAAATATTCCTGGGCAGACCGCATTCTCAGCTTTTGCATTTTTCCATACATTTGCAGAATAAAACAGCCGCTACCGTGCTTGCTGCCGTCGCTGCCAGTGCCGGTCCGACAATGGCCGTTGGATGCACGCTGCCATACTGGCTGCGGTATGCAATCACGTTGACCGGTATCAGCTGCAGGGAAGAAATATTTAAAATCAGAAAGGTGCACATTTCCCGGTTTGCAGTGCCTTTCGGAACAGCAGCCGGGTTTTTGTTTTTCCGCCGTTCCTCTTCCAGCTCTTCGAACTGTTCCATGGCAAGAAGGCCCGGCGGCGTTGCCGCTGCGCCAAGACCGAATACATTACAGATCATATTTGTGGCAGCCGATTGGATGGCCGGGTGATCCGATGGTACCTTTGGAAACAAAAAGCGCATGACCGGTCCCATCTTTTTTACCAGGCTGTCGATCATTCCCGCTTTCCTTGCAATCTCCATCAGCCGCTCCAAAGGCCCGTCACACCCAGAAGAGAAATTGCCAGCACAACTGCCTCTTTTGAAGCGCGCAGCGCACCGTCTGTCACCTCCGGCAGTTTTCCGCAAAAAGCACCGTAGCAATGCCAAGAAGAAGCATACCGCTCCAGAGTCTGTTCATGGATTCACCTGCGTTCATCCGTTATCTTTATACGATATGCTTCTTTTCTGTTTTTCATGATATTTTGTTTCAACCCACAGATAAGACGCCGTTGTCACGCCCGCCAGCTTTGTGAACAGCTTTGCCACCGCGGTATCTGTTTTCTGTCATTTCTTTCTTTTGTTCTGTCGTTCACAGCCTCCTGCGCTTCTCTCCATTCCAAAATAAGTTTTGTTTTCCCATAAAATCAATTTTCTTTTAAAAAAAATCGGATCATAGGAATCATTAAAAGTTTAATTTATGTTTTCATCTGATTTTTTGTCTAATTTTTATGCCTATTTCATATAGTTTTTCAAATAATAGTATAATAAACACAAATTTTAGCCGGAATCGGATCATTCTATTCCATACCAAAACAACAATCCGATACCCAAAATACAAAAGCGCATCACTTGAAACGCTTGACTTCAGGAGGGAAAATATGAGTGCAAGATTAGTATTAACAGTAAAAGATTCCAATCGAATGGCAAAAGATCTTTCCATGAGCGTCATGGACAAAATGTTTCATCCACTCAAGTACAATAAAATGATGAATTCCAAAGCAAAAATAGGCATCTTTATTGATGACGAAAAAGAAGGAACTTTATATGAGGCATCTAAGACTCCATATGAAATCAGCTTAACTCCTGGCGTTCATCGTATTTCTATGATAGATCCGGCAAAAGACAGCAAAAAAGGGAATGTCAATCTGATGGGGTCCATCATTGGATTTTCTGCAGGCAGCGGCCTCGCAGAACAAATATCCGTCGGCGAAATAGGAAAATCCTTAGCCGGTGCCATGTTTAAAACTGGTGATGGTTACCTGGATCTGGATTTAAAAGACGGAGATATCTTAAAAGTTCAGTGTCAGGCCGGAATTGGCGGAAAAGTATCTATCAAAGTATTAAAATAAGAATTGCCAAAGCATATCATGCAAAGCAATCGGATGACAAGGGAGGCAAAATATTTTTGCTCCAACATCATTTTATCAGCAGACACCTGGAGGAAATAAAATATGGACTTTCCTGTTTCGATTCCATGGGAAACTCTTGATCCCGAAATATTACAAAAAGCGATAAATTCAGGTAGTAATTACAGAACCTATTGTGATGAAAAATCATGGGATATTTCTTTTGAAATAGAATTTCTGGAAAAAGAAGAAATCATCTTTCTTCTCCTGGTTGAGCACGGACGCCGCAAAGGCGGAACTTCTGTGCAAAAGACAAATGAACGAACGGAAATTTCCAAATATACAAAAGAAGAACAGGCAAAAATGGTAAATGCTTTTAATCAAAAACTTGATACTTACGAAGCGTGGAACTCTCTGTTTGTCGGACCAACGACAAGTATGTTTGGAAATCATGTGTATGAATCCTATATGGACTATATGTATTCCTGGGATCACTTGGGCGACAGAATTTTTCTGTCCAATTATTATGAACGTCAATTATATTCTGTGCAATCCGATACCCATGTTACAGTAAAAAGCAATCAGGAAGGATATGATTCTATCTATGAGCTGGCGCAGGCAAAGGTAACAGACCATACCTTAGAAGGTATCTGCTGGAATTTTTTCCCGAAGCTCCTGTTTTCCAAGGGAGATCTCGCGGGTGCGCCGTACCATGATGTCTATCATCGTCTGGAAATTCTGACAGATACAGAATATCTGCTTGTTCCGGCGCTGCTTTCACTCAAAGAAAAATATGAAATTACAGCAGTCGCCGGAAATCTGGATTGCCCGCAGATGCATTCTCATGCAATGACACTGAAAGCAGCAGTACAACAAGCTATTTTTAAAAATATCTTTGGAAATCTCTTTCCGGAAATGGATTTTTGCTACAGAAAGCCCCAAAGAAAATGCTGCTTTCTGCTCAAAAACAGGCAGAGGAATTTTCTGTTGCGTCTATGAATGCCCGAAAATATCCCGAGCTCCTGATGCAGGCAGCTGCAAAAGAAAATTTTCATTGTACAGCCTTTCAGATTCTGCAATTTTCCAACAATCCATATCTGTCGGCCTTTGATAAAACAGATCTTTTCAGAAGATGCATGGCCATCAGTAATCAATCAGAAGAACCGGGAATCTGGAAAGAAACCTATCAGAATCTGCTCCGGGTAATGATCTGCAAAATAACTTTGGAGGAATCTCAGTTCAGCGATCCGGAGAGCATCAAAGAATTACAGGATTTTACAGAACACCAGCAAGAAAAGCTGGAACAGGAAATGCAGTTAAAAATCCCAAAAGAAAAAACTGCTGAAATTTTATTGATGAATGAACTGAAATGTATGCTGGCATGCATTTCCGTCGTAACAGCAGAAAAAATACAGGGACACAAATGCACCGAATTGGCCGAGAAGAGCTGGCGTCTGGCAGAAAGTATCGAATATATATGGAATGCAGAAATTCTAAATCCACAAATCAGAGAAACTGTGTCCAAAGCATTCATCCGCATTTGTATCGGATGTGGATCTATGTATCTTCAGAATGTACAGGAAGAACATATAAATCCCGAGCAGATCCAGGAAGCAGCGGAAGAAATCTCATTACTTCTGTATCATTACAGCGATCTTTTGCTTCCGGAAGAAATGCCGGTCTATCAAATCCCTATCTATCAAACGCTCCAAATTGCAAATATGAGACTGGAGCGAAAGGAAAATGCATTGTACTATGCCCAAAAAGGAGTTGTATTGTGTGATCTGTTTTCTGCTGGTCAGAATGCGCAATTAAATGGTCTCATTCAGGATTCAAAAAACATGTTTCAGCAATATATCAATCAAAATGTACCTGCTGCATCCCCGCCCGGCAAAAAGGAAGGGGCTTTTCTCCCGGCTCTTCCAGAGATAGCAGGAAAAAAGCTGTCCCGAAAGAATCCTTTATTTTCCTGGAAGCGCGGTTTATAAGGTGCCTCCATATTCCACAATCATGTTTCGAATAATATCCAGCGTCTCCTCCTGTGACCATGCCATGTTTCCATTCTCCAGAAACTGGCAAAATTCATATAGTTTTTGTGAGAAGCCGGATTCTTTTAAAATGTAATATTGCAATCCATGACTTGTATTGTTCCAAAATGCAATTCCATTATGAACATTAGAGCTACATACAATGGAGATATGTTTCGGCAGCTGGACGAATTTTCTTTTACACAAATGCAGGAATGAGGTGTGTGCAGCATATATTGATAATAACTTTTCAACAGCCACAGGCGCATCGCAGGATCAAGAGGCTTATAAACATATCCGGATAGCCTGCAATGCGTCCCTGCTCCATTAATTGTCGTAAGCCAGATATGCAGAAAATATGTACCATACTTTCCGTTTCCATGTGCCGGATCCGCTGAAAGAGAGAAGATAAGAGCTGTTCTTTTTCCACTCCATCCAGGATGATCTGCTGTTTCAGTACATTTAACGGAATCAGATGCAGAAGACATGGTGAATATTCAATATAATAGTTATGCGTTACATAACCTTCATTCATCATAACATTGACATCTTTTACATAAGCATTTAAATCAGAGCAAAACAACATTTCCTTTGCTATTTTTCTTTCCTGAATAAAGGAATTCTTCAGTAATTGTATTTGTTGCGCATCTCTGAGAATAATTCCTTTCGCCGTATGAAAATTGATTCCAATTGCAATATGGTCTGTGATCAGCCAGTTGGGAAGTAAGCCTGCTTTTTTCGCCTCGGACTCAGCAGAAGAAACGTAATAATAAAATGGTTTGTAGTTTCATAGTTCATTGCCGGTTTCAGACTGCATATTTTCCGAAGGTTATCCAGTGTATTTTCCGTTGTCTGATTCTGCAGCAAAGGAAAAAGATGCTCTAATCTGCGATAGGGCACTTCATGAATAATCTGAACAAGATATCGTAAATGTTCCAGTGAAATTTCCGGAGTACATAAGCAAATCGTGGAATCGGAAGCATTTATCATTGCTTTTCGAATACACGCATAAATTGCAAAGATATTGTCCAGCGTCATATCCGTATCCGGAATTCCTGAAACACTTGGAGAAACAGAGACTTGAGGAAATTCAACCACATCCTGCTGGATAATACGGATCAGTTCTTCCATACATTGCCACTGGCTCTTTCCCATTTTTTCCTGGCGATAAAGGAACAGGAGATCTGCTCTTGTATTTCCGGTGCATTCCATCGCATCAAGAAGACAGGTCAGGCGCTCTTCTTCTTTTGGAATACGTTTTCCTTTACTCATTTTAGAAATGTAATCCAGCTGCATACCACTGGCCTCAGACAGATAATATAAAGTTTTTCCTGTATTTTTTATTTCCTTTTCAAGCCTTTGTGAAAAATCGCTCATGTAGTATCAAAGTTCCTTTCCGGACAACAGCAAATATCCGATGGCTTGGGCAGAATGCTGTTTTCCTGTCGACATTGATCTAAGTATACAGGAAAAAGCCAAAATATGCAAAATTTTTCACACAAATTCATCTGCTTTTTCTGCAAAAAAGCTTTATATCATTTATAACATTACGAAGGAGAAAACTAATATGCTTTTCATCGCTATCCTAATCTTAATCTTTTTGATGTATCGATTTTTTACCTTTCGTGCCGAAATGGTTTTTACCATGTCCTTAATTGCCCCGATCATGATCGTAATCGGCGCCTGCTATTTACCTGGAAAATATCATGAAGCCGGAATTTTTCTTCTGGTTATCGGTGCATTTATGCTGGCCGTTGTTCTGCTTATCTGCCGCCTCACTGCACGGGGTGTTGAAAAAGGACTGCGGCTGGAGTATTACAAAAACCTGATTATTTATGGCGCCCTCAAATTTTTACAGAACCTTTCTAAAGCGACGATTGTTTTTAGCTTTCTGGCCGCTTCACTAGGTGCCTTCTCTATGGACTACAAAGAAAGACTGGATACCAAAGGAAGAAAAATTTATGTAAATGATAACCTGCGTGACCCGGAAGGCAACCAGTATGAAGAAGTAGAAAAGTAAAAAAAGCAGGCACGAATCACCTTTTTCGGGAATCGTGCCTGTTTTACGTATGCATCAATTTCAAAAATTCATTCTCCGGCATTTCAACACCAAGTAGTGTCTTCATCATCTGAAGAAATACATCATCGGTTTCTTTTTGAGCGTTCAGACAGACCATGATGACCGACAGTTTATCATACTCTTTCCTCTTGCTGCATTACTTTTTGTTTCCCCTTACGCTGTTTTTACTATAGCATATTTTTCTCCTGTTTGCACCTACCTACAGGACTGCTACTAGCTACTCTCTCAAGATGCAGCGTATCAAAAAGGGAGCTTCCGCTTCACGAATTTTTATTCGTTAAAAGTGTATCATTGTGAAACGCTCGTTGCGTCCGCCAGAGGAAGCCTGTGGATCTGCCCGGAAGAAGTCTCCTGTGACTATTTTGACTGGTGCGAGGGAAAACTTTCCGCAATCAACCAGTACCATGGCGAATACATGGCGCAGTACAACTGGGCTGAGTTTACCAACGGGGAGCTGAACTGGGGGAGATGCCGATAAGAAATTCACACAAATCTGACTATTTATGATATACTGAATGAAATGCTCTTAGTTCTGAATTCTTTTATGCTCCGGCACAGATCTTTCGGGACGAAATTTTACTTTTCTATGTCGAAATCCACCATTTTTTCGACATACGAAGAAAGGAACGTTATGAAAATTATTTTTATCCGCCACGGCGAACCAAATTATGAAATTGATTCTCTGACCGAAAAAGGCTGGCGCGAGGCCGAGCTGCTTTCGAAACGCACAGCAAAATGGAATGTCACCGATTTTTACTGTTCTCCGCTTGGCCGTGCGAAAGATACGGCTTCTTTTACGCTGAAAAATGCGGGCCGTGAAGCTGAAATTCTCCCATGGCTGCGGGAATTTGATGCACCCGTCCTGGACCCGGAGACTGGAACGCCGGATCCATGGGATTTTCTGCCGGATGTGCTCGATGCAAACCGGGATCTCTATGACCAGGATCTCTGGACGAAAAATCCGATTATGCAGACCGGAAACATGGACGAGAATTACCATTTTGTGACCGACGGACTCGATGCACTGCTTGCGCGCTACGGCTATGTACGCGACGGTTACCGCTATCACGCTTCGGATGAAACAAACCGCGAAGCCGTCATCGTCTGCTTCTGCCATCTCGGCGTCACCTGTGTGGCACTGTCGCATCTGCTGAATATGACGCCGGTACAGCTCTGGCAGGGCATGTTCCTGGCACCGACTTCCGTCACAATCGTCGGAAGCGAGGAACGCAAGCCGGGCGAAGTATACTTCCGCTGCCAGACCGTCGGCGATGTCCATCATCTGCTTTCCGCGGGCGAACCGGTTTCGTACTATGGAGCCTTTAATGATCCATTTCAGTTTTAAAAATCACAAAAAGGAGTCTTTTATCATGAATGAAGCAAAATTTTCAGGCAAAATTAAGAGAATATGCAAAGCTGATCGTAAAAATCGGTGCAAATGTACAGAAAGGACAGCGTGTCCGCCTCCAGGCCGGCGTCGATCAGGTTCTGCTTACCCAGATGGTGACAGAGGAGTGCTATCAGGCGGGCGCAAGCTATGTGGAAGTGATCTGGGAATGCGGTGAGATCAACAAAATGCATTATCAGTATGCCACCGCAGAAACGCTTGGCGCGGTTCCGCACTGGGAAGAAGAGCGTTTCAAACAGATGACGGTTGATCTGCCGGTTCGCATTTTCATCGACTCCTCCGATCCGGACGAGCTCGCCGGCATTCCTGCGGACCTGCTCTCCACCGTTCGTCAGATGCGTGGAAAGGTCATTAAAAAATACCGTGACCAGCTCGATGGAAAGCATCAGTGGCTGATCGTTGCCGCCGCTTCTCCAAAATGGGCAGAAAAAGTATTCCCGGGCGAGCCGGAGGATATTGCTGTTGAAAAACTGTGGGATGCTATTTTCGACTGTGTTTACTTAAAAGACGGCGAAGATGCAGAAAAGATCTGGCAGGCACACTGCGACCTCATGACCCAGAAAGCCAGCTGGCTGAATGAGCAGGCATTCCACAAGCTGCATTACACCAGCAAAAACGGTACGGATTTCACCGTTGAGCTGATTCCGGGCGCAAAATGGAGCGGCGCCGGTGATATCAACCATATGAACAACACCTTCTACGTTCCAAACATGCCGACCGAAGAAGTCTTCACCAGCCCGATGAGAGGAAAATGTGAAGGCCGTCTCGTTTCCACAAAACCTTTAAGCTGGTCGGGACAGATCATCAACAACTTTACCGTCGATTTCAAGGATGGAAAAGTCGTTGACTGCCACGCAGAGCAGGGCGAAGAGGTTTTGAAAAAAATGTTCGCCATGGACGACGGTGCTGCAATGCTCGGCGAGGTTGCACTCGTTCCGAAAGAATCTCCGATTAACCAGTCCGGCTGATGTTCTTTAATACCCTTTTCGATGAAAACGCATGCTGCCACGTTGCCGCTGGCGCCGGTTTCCCTGAGGTGCTCGATGGATTTCTGGAGATGAGCAACGAGGAAATTCTGGAAAAAGGTGTGAATGATTCTCTGATCCACGTTGACTTTATGGTTGGATCGGATGACCTGCACATCGTAGGTATCCGCGAAGATGGAAGCGAAACCGATATTTTTGTAAATGGTACCTGGCAGAGTAAATCTGCTTTTTTTCGCAATAGAAGCAGGGGACTTCCTTTATTTAGTCAAAAAAACAGACCCGGGGCAATCTACCGTTTTTTGTAGACTGCCCCGGGTTCTGTTTTTGAAAAAAATCAGTTTCCAGACTTCCCTTTTCTCATATAAGGATTTCGATACAGCGAAATCACAAGTTCTGCTGCCATGAAGCACCAGATGATCGGTTCGCACCAGATCACGGCACTGTAGTGGTAGCGCGGGATAAACACCATCGCAAAAATAATTTTTCCGAAAAGCTCAATAAAACTCGACAGCAGCGGAAGAATCTTTTCTCCGAGTGCCTGCAGTGCAAGGCGGCTGCAGTTGACGAGGCCGAGCGCAAAGAAGAACGGAATGGCTACACGGAGGTAGCGGGCTCCGTTTCCGAGGACAGTCGGGTCGGACGAGCCGGAGATCAGATGAACCATCGTCGGTGCAAGCGGCGTGACAAGGAGAATCAGGCATGCGGTCACGCTGAAGCAGAAAATATAAGCATAGCGAATGCCTTTCCGTACGCGCTCCCAGTTGTCCGCGCCGCGGTTCTGTGCCACATATGTGTTGACTGCCTGTGCCATCGAGGAAAGCGGCATCATCGAGAAGGAAAACAGCTTTCTCGCAGCCGTGTGTCCCGCAATTGTTTCATAGCCAAGGCTGTTGATGCCCGGCTGCAGGACAATCGAACCGACATAGATAATACTGCTCATAAATCCCATCGAAAATCCCTGTGCCAGAAGCTCCATGTACAGTCCGCGATCCGGTTCAAAATGACGTTTTTCCGGAAGCAGAATTTTTGCTTTGGTAACAATATAAATCAGGCAGAGCACGACGGAAATTCCCTGCGCAATCACGGTTGCAATTGCAGCACCGCGAACACCCATGCCGAAAGAACGGATAAACAGCAAATCCAGTACAATGTTTACCAACGATGAAATAATCAGGAAAACAAGCGGCATAAAGCTGTTTCCGATTGCTCCCAACAGACCGGAGCACAGGTTGTAGGCAAACATGACAAACAGAAAAACGGATAGAATTGAAATGTAGCTGTAGGATTCTTCGAGGATTTCTGCCGGTGTTTTCAGCAGCCGCAACAGCGGATGCATGAAAATCGTTGCAAGAACGGTGACCACCAGTGTAACGGTAATACCAATAACGATACAGGATGCAACGGATTTTTTCATCCGTTCCGTCTCCTGTCTTCCAAAGCATCGCGCCGTGACGATCGCGAGCCCGTTTCCGACGCCGAACGTAAATCCGGTCATCATTCATAGATCGACGAGCAGGCACCCATAGCTGCAATCGACGAATCGCCGAGTGTATGGCCGACAATCAGTGTGTCCATCGTGTTGTAAATCTGCTGAAATACACGGGATGCCATGATCGGAAGTGCAAAAAGAAGCAGAGATTTCAGAATCGAGCCGTGAAGCAGATCAACCCGGGAACTCCGCTGGGTTTGTGACTGTGACATAAAAAATTTCCTCCCTCAAAAATACTTCATTGTTCCTATTATAACAGACGGGAGTAACTACCGGACAAGGAATATCTCCAAATCTGTAAAACAAATACAATAACACAAAATTTTACAGATTTTCATACTTCTTCCTCTCTTTCCTTCTCTTAGAGCGTGTCGTTATTCTTTTCCCAGTAAATACTGATAAATATCTCTCTTCGTTACGCCACGGTCTTTTGCCACAAGCTTCATCGCCTCTTTCCGCGCAATCCCCTGGTCTTCATACCGTTTCATATGTTCCTCAATCGAAATTTCCTCAAACGCAGCCTTCGCCTCGTCCTCGATTTCTTTCTGGCTTCTGCCTTCGATCACAAGAACGCATTCGCCCTTCGGATCTTCCTGCTCGTAGCGGGTAATGGCATCTTCTATTGTGGTCTGCCATGCTGTCTCATGCTTTTTCGTCAGTTCCCGACACAGTGTCAGGCGGCGGTTGCCAAGGATTTCCAGCAGTTCCCGCAGCGTTTTCAGCAGATGATGCGGCGCCTCGTACACGATCATGGTTCGTGTCTCGTTTTTCAGCCGCTCCAGCGCCAGTTTATGTTCTTTTTTATCCGGCGGAAGAAACGCTTCAAACACAAATCTTCTCGTCGAAAGTCCCGACAGCGTCAGTGCCGTTACACACGCACACGCCCCCGGCAGACTCGTCACTTCGATTCCGGCTTCGTATGCCATTTTCACCAGCTCCTCCCCCGGGTCTGAGATTCCCGGTGTTCCGGCATCGGTGATAAGGGCAATGTTCGTTCCCGCCAGCAGCTTCTGCACCAGCTCGCGGCCCTTGTCGTATTTGTTGTATTCATGATAACTCGTCATCGGCGTATGAATCTCAAAATGGTTCAGCAGCTTAATGCTGTTTCTCGTATCCTCCGCCGCGATCAGATCGACCTCCTGCAGAATGCGGATTGCACGGAAGGTCATGTCCTCCAGATTTCCAATTGGTGTTGCACACAAATATAATTTTCCTGCCATGTTCTTATCTCCCGTCTCCATATAATTCCCGGATGTCCTTTGTATACACGCCCGGCATCTCATACACAATCAGCGGTTTCTCCACGGTAATTCTCGGATTCCCGCCTTTCATCGCCTCGATCAGCACCATGTTCGGCTCCTTGTCCACAAACGGATAAACGAGCTGCATCCTTTTTGGTTCCAGATGATATTTTTTCAGCGTCGAAAAAATCTCCGCCAGCCGGAACGGCCGGTGCACCAGATAGAACCGTCCTTTCGTCTTTAAAACCGCCGATGCCTCTTTCGCAATATCATCAAACGAGCACAGCACCTCATGCCGCGCAATCGTCTTCGCCTCAAGCGCATTCGTCAGCCCGTGCTGCCCCGTCATGTACGGCGGATTGCACGTTACCACATCAAACACTTCTTTTCCAAACTGCTGCGATGCCGTTTTCACATCTCCCTGGAAAATCTCAACATCATTTTCCAGATGATTGTACCGCACACTCCGCTGTGCCATCTCGGCACTGTACTCCTGAATTTCCAGCCCGGAAAAATGCTCTCCGTTTGTCTTCGCCTTCAGCAGAATCGGCACAATTCCCGATCCCGTGCAGAAATCCATCGCCCGCTCCCCGCGCTTCACCTTCGCGTAGGATGCCAGCAGCACCGCGTCAATGCCATAGCAGAAAAGGGATGGATTCTGTATCATCCAGTAACCGTTCTGCAGATCATCGACCGCTCACCCGGCTTCAAAAATTCTTCTTTTCTATCCAATGAAAATCCCTCCTCCTGCTGACCGCCCAGCGCCGCATCACACAAAAGAAGCGTCAGTTTTACCCGGCGCTTACTTTTTCAAAATGCATTCCAAAT
>ENA-OQCP01000513-OQCP01000513.1-human-gut-metagenome-genome-assembly--contig:-NODE-513-length-17241-cov-3.165011_pt1 | contig 17241 bp, 19 predicted proteins | sample MGYA00242760_ERZ504583 | MGnify/ENA primary metagenome ERZ504583 (study PRJEB26092, sample SAMD00036308) | human gut metagenome | host: Homo sapiens | study: EMG produced TPA metagenomics assembly of...
TTTGTGTCTGGTGCCTGTTCCGCGTCAGCTACATCACGGTGACGGTCCGTCTGATCCCGGATATCCGCGTGATCTTCTGGGCGTATCCGCTGACCTGGAGCATCAGTCTGCATTTTCCTGTATCTGTTCCTGCGCGGAAAATGGGTCTACGGTTTTGAAAAAGGAGGAAAACGATGAACGCAGAATCAACGAGAGAAGCGCTCGATGTGGCATCGCTGGCAGGCGATATTCTGCTGGCGAGCGGAGCGGAAATCTTCCGTGTGGAGGAGACAATCGACCGCATTGCGCGGGCGTACGGCGTCAAATCCAGCGATGCGTTTGTACTGAGCAGCGGCATTTTCCTGACAGCAGAAAGCGGAAAAAAACAGGAATTTGCCCGTGTGCGCCACATCCCGCTGTCGGCGGCGCGGCTCGATAAAGTAACGGCGGTCAACCAGCTTTCCCGCGAGATCGAGGAGGGACTGCACACGCCGAAAGAGGCGAAAGCGTGGCTGCTCGACATCCAGCGGATGCCTGAAAAACCTAAAATGCATCAGGTCCTTGCGTCCGGTGTCGGAAGCGCCTGCTTCTGCTTTCTGTTCGGAGGCGATGTGGTGGACAGCATGGTGGCGTTTCTGTCGGGCTTTGTCCTGTACGTTTACCTGCTGTATCTGCTGCGAGGCAGAATGTCGAAGATTGCAACGAACATTTCCGGCGGCGCACTCGTCACGCTGATCGCCGTCTTTCTGTACCAGGCGGGAATCGGCCATCATCTGGACAAGGTCATCATCGGTTCGATTATTCCGCTGGTGCCGGGCGTAAACTTTACGAACGCGATCCGTGATATCGCCGACCAGGACTATATCGCGGGTTCTGTGCGGATGCTCGATGCGCTGCTCGTGACGTTCTGCATCGCGCTCGGCGTCGGCCTTATTATCACAGGTTACCATCAACTGGCAGGAGGGCTGCAGCTATGAGCAGTGATACAATTCGTTTAATCGCAGAATTTTTCGCCGCCTGCGTCGGAACGATCGCGTTTGCGCTGTTGTTCCAGGTTCCGCGGAAATACTATCTGTACTGCGGCATTGCGGGCGCCTGCGGCTGGATCTGCTACAAACTGATCCTTCCGTATACGACGGAGCCGGTCTCGATCTTTTTTGCAACCGTGCTCGTCATCATTCTGTCGCGCAGCTTCGCGGTATACAAGCGCTGCCCGGTGACGGTCTTTCTGATCGCAGGAATCTTTCCGCTGGTGCCGGGAAGCGGCATCTACTGGACTGCCTTTTACGTGGTGACAAACGATCTGGAGCAGGCAGGCGCAAGAGGGTTTCTGACATTCAAAGATGCGGTGGCGATCGTGCTCGGCATTCTCCTCGTCTTCGAATTCCCGCAGAGCTGGTTCCGTAAGGTATTGACAGACAAAAGCAAATAACCTATCATTGTACTAGAGATTATAAAAAACAAGGAGGAAAACAAATGGCATTAAATCAGTTTTCCAGAACACAGCTTCTGCTGGGTCAGGAGAGCATGGATCTTCTGGCGGATGCGACCGTTGCCGTTTTCGGTATCGGCGGCGTGGGCGGCTATACCGTGGAGGCGCTGGCAAGAAGCGGTGTCGGCCATTTTGTGCTGGTGGATGACGATAAAGTCTGCCTGACCAATATCAACCGTCAGATTATTGCGACAAGAAGCAGCGTTGGAAAATATAAAGTAGACGTGATGAAGGAGCGGATTCTTGACATCAATCCAAAAGCAGAGGTGGAAACATACAAATGCTTCTATCTGCCGGAAAATGCGGATGCTTTTGATTTCACGAAGTATTCGTACGTTGTCGATGCTGTCGATACGGTAACGGCAAAGATCGAGATCATCATGCGCGCCAAAGCGTGCAACGTGCCGGTCATCAGCTGTATGGGAGCCGGAAACAAACTGGATCCGACGAAGTTCCGTGTGGCAGATATTTACAAGACGAACATGTGCCCGCTGGCAAAGGTCATGCGGCGTGAGATGAAGAAACGCGGCGTAAAGAAACTGAAAGTTGTTTATTCTGAGGAGAAATCCATCCGCCCGCTGGAGGACATGAGCATCAGCTGCAGAACGCAATGCATCTGCCCGCCGGGTGCTGCAAGAAAATGCACCGAGCGGAGAGACATTCCGGGCAGCATCGCATTTGTGCCGTCCGTAGCAGGCCTGATTCTGGCAGGAGAGGTTATCAAGGATCTTTCCGGAGTCAGGGAGAGACGGCAGTTACAGTAGGAAAAAGAATAGAAAAGGGACGAGCCCCTGAAAAAAAGCAATTGCTTTTTCGGGGGCTCGTTTTGTATGTTATGTATGGAGATTTGTGGTCTGAAAAAAAATTACATCACTGCAACAACATCATACTCCGTGCAGCCTTCGGTAATCGGAATCAGATTTCCTTCTACAGCAGTTCCGTTGACAGTCAGGAAAGAAACGCCCTTCTCTTTGTGCTCTGGATTCTTAAAGGTAATGTTGTACCATGCACCGCGGAAGTATCTGCGGATCTTGAACTCTTCCATATCGGACAGAATACACGGATTTAAGGTCAGTCCGTCGTAATCCGGCTGAATGCCGAGGATGTACTGGGAAACATTGACAAAAGTCCATGCGGCAGTACCGGTCAGCCAGGAGTTCTTTGCCTCACCGAAGTGAGCAGCGTCTTTTCCGGCGATCATCTGAGAGTAGACGTACGGCTCGGTGCGGTGGATCTCGCTGATGTCCTCAATGTAAGCCGGGCAGATCTTGCGGTACAGGTCAAATGCGCGGTTTCCGTGGCCGACAACGGTCTCAGCGATGGAGATCCATGGGTTGTTGTGGCAGAAGATACCAGCATTCTCTTTGTATCCCGGCGGATAGGAGGAAACCTCACCAAGATTCAGGTAATACTTGGTGTAAGCCGCTGCAGAAGAACAACGCCGTACTTGGTTTCCAGAATGTTCTGGACAGAAGTCAGGGCTTTTTCTGCCAGTCCTTCTTTGACACCGATTTCAGCAAGAACACAGAAGCCCTGCGGCTCGATGTAGATCTTACCTTCCTCACACTCATTGGAGCCGACTTTTTCGCCTGCTGCATCATAAGCACGCAGGAACCATTCGCCGTCCCAGCCTGCATCAAGGACTGCCTGGTAAACTTTTTCGACTTCTTTTTCTGCGTAAACAGCTTCTTCCTCATTGCCTCTGCGGCGGCAGATGGCTGCGTACTCTTTGCCGTATTTCACGAACATAGCGGCGATGAAAATGGACTCAGCAACCGGTCCCTCGGAAGGTCCTGTCGTCTGGAACGGTTCGCCCGGCTCTGCAGAGAAGCAGTTCAGGTTCAGACAGTCATTCCAGTCAGCACGGCCGATCAGCGGCAGTTTGTGCGGTCCGAGATGGGTTACGGTAAAGTCGAAGGAACGTTTCAGATGCTCCATCAGCGGCTGTGCCTTGGTGGAATCGTTGTCGAAATCAACCTGCTCGTCGAGAATAGAGAAATCTCCGGTCTCTTTGATGTAGGCGGCACATCCGGCGATCAGCCAGAGCGGGTCATCGTTGAAGCCGCTTCCGATATCCATGTTTCCTTTTTTCGTCAGTGGCTGGTACTGATGGTATGCGCTTCCGTCTTCAAACTGGGTAGCGGCAATATCGAGCAGACGCTCTCTTGCGCGATCCGGGATCAGATGAACGAAGCCGAGCAGATCCTGGCAGGAGTCACGGAAGCCCATGCCGCGGCCGGTGCCGGACTCAAAGTAGGATGCGGAACGGGACATGTTGAAGGTAACCATACACTGATACTGGTTCCAGATGTTGACCATGCGTCCCAGTTTTTCATCTGCACAGGAGAGCGCATATTTTGCCAGCAGGCCTTCCCAGTAGGAAGCAAGCTCTGCAAGTGCTGCGTCAACCTGCTCGTCGGTCTGATAGTGGGAGAGCATCTCTTTTGCCGGTTTTTTGTTGATCACGCCAGGAGCTTCCCATTTGTCATCCGCTGCATTCTCACAGTAGCCGAGAACGAAGATAAAGGAGCGGGACTCGCCTGGTTTTAAGGTAACGTCGATGTGGTGGGAACCGATCACACCCCATCCGCTGGCAACGGTGTTGCCTGCAGTGCCGCGCAGAACGGTCTCCGGGCGGTCATTTCCACGGTAAGCGCCAAGGAAAGCGTCGCGGTCGGTATCGTATCCGTCGATCGGGCAGTTGACTGCATAAACAGCGTAATGTCTGCGGCGCTCGCGGTACTCAGTTTTGTGGTAAATCTCAGAACCCTGGATCTCAACTTCGCCGATGCTGAAGTTTCTCTGGAAGTTGGTCATATCGTCCATGGCGTTCCAGAAGCAGAACTCTACAAAAGAAGTCAGAGCCAGTGTTTTTTCTTCGGTGCCGTTGTTGGTCAGCATGAGACGGTTTACTTCGCAGGAATCTGCCAGCGGAACAAAAGCGGTCAGTTCAGCGGCAACTAAGTTTTTGGAAGAAACAAAGCGGCTGTAGCCAAGGCCATGATGGCACTCGTAGGAATCGAGCGGCGTCTGGGTCGGCTGCCAGCCCGGGTTCCAGACGGTATCGCCGTCCTTGATGTAGTAGTAGCGTCCGTTCTGATCGAGCGGCGTATCGTTATAACGGTAACGGGTCAGACGCAGAAGTTTTGCGTCCTTGTAGAAGCTGTATCCGCCGCAGGTATTGGAAATCAGAGAAAAGAAGTTCTCAGATCCCAGATAGTTGATCCACGGAAGCGGAGTCTTCGGGCTTGTGATGACATACTCTTTTTCGCATCATCAAAATGTCCAAATTGCATGTGTGATACCTCCTTCGTCGTACAATGTAATTTCATTATACAGCCGAAAAAAGAAAAAACTAGCAAGAATTTGCTAAAAAATATAAAAACGCCGAAACCGTTTTCGTGACAGTTTCGGCGTTTGTGGATATTCACGAATTGCTCCGCAATTCTGCAAACATTCGGAATCCGCTGGCGCTACTTCCTCATGTTTGGCGGGTTCCAAATTCGAACGCTTTATCGTGCAAGCACGAACAGCTTTCGAACTTTGAACCTGGAATATCAGATCTTCTCGTGATTCTTAAATTTCTTAATAACTTTCTGAATACGATCCGCCGGATCCAGCAGTCCGCTGATGGAGGCATCGTGATTCAGCTTGTCGATGATGAGAGCGATATATTTGCTCAGGTCGCAGCTGATGTAGTACTCGCGGGAGAGAAGCTCCGGTGTCTGGTATACGACGTTGGTGGTCAGAACTTTTGTGAAGAGTCCTTCCTCATAAGCCTTGTCGAATTTCTCCAGTCCACTGGTGAACAGTCCGAAGGTCGAGCACATGTAGATGTTGCGTGCCTCACGATCCTTTAAGAGTTTGGCAACTTCCAGCATACTCTCGCCGGAGGAGATCATATCGTCGATGATGATCATATCCTTACCTTTGACATCAGCACCGAGGAACTCATGGGCAACGATCGGGTTGCGTCCGTCAATGATGGTAGAGTAGTCGCGGCGTTTGTAGAACATACCCATGTCAACACCGAGGTTGTTTGCCATGTAGATAGCACGGCCCATACCGCCCTCATCCGGCTGATGACCATCAGATGATCCTTGTCGAGCTTCATATCCGGTGCATTGCGCAGGATGTTTTTGATGAACTGGTAAGCCGGCTGGATGGTTTCAAATCCATGCAGCGGAATCGCGTTCTGGACACGCGGGTCGTGAGCGTCGAAGGTGATGATGTTTTCTACGCCCATAGCAGTCAGCTCCTGCAGACCAAGTGCGCAGTCGAGAGACTCTCTTCCAGATCTCTTGTGCTGGCGGCTCTCATACAGGAATGGCATAATGACATTGATTCTGCGGGCTTTTCCACCGATGGCTGCGATGACACGCTTCAGATCCTGGAAGTGGTCGTCCGGAGACATGTGGTTGGTGTAGCCGCACAGAGAATAGGTCAGGCTGTAGTTGCAGACATCGAGCAGAATGTAGATATCGTCACCGCGGACAGATTCGTTGATGATACCCTTTGCCTCGCCTGAACCGAAACGCGGAACCTGAGACTGGATAATGTAGCTGTCACGCTCATATCCTTCATAGGCAGCGACATATTTTTCCGCAAATTCATTGCCGCTCCTTTTCTCCAGCTGACCAGATAATCGTCGACCTTTTTTCCAAGTGCGGCGCTGCTGTTCAGCGGGATCAGTCCCAGTCTTCCGATTGGCAGTGTGTCAAAATGTCCTTCAGTTCCCTTACTCATGCTTTGGTTCCTCCCAAAAGTTTTCTGGATCCGAATATCGTTTCCAAAAAGTTTAATGATGGTGTAGTTACTTGAAATTCGTGAAAAGGTACGTTCCGAGTACGTCTCCATGAAGCGGTCAAGGGGCAGGTTCGTGGAGATAATCGTCGATTTCTTCCGCAGGATGCGTTCGTTGATGCAGAGAAAGAGCTGGGAAGAGACGAAGCTGTTGGTCAGTTCCGTACCTAAATCATCGATGATCAGAAGATCGCAGTCAAAGATATTGGCGTGAGCGTCTTTTGCTTCTTCTGAACTGGAAAAGGTGTAGCGTGCAAACAGGTCAAACAGATCAAATGCAGTAAAATAAATCACACAGAACGACTGCTCGATCAGCTCGCGGGCAATACAGTGCGAAAGAAACGTTTTTCCGACACCGGTGTCGCCGTAAAAGAAGAGATTTTCAAACGACGAGCCGAAATTGCGGACGAACGCCTGGCTTTTTTCGAGCGCGGCAGCAGCGGCCTCGCGGGAAGTGAGCGGTGTTCCGGTACTGGTCAGGCTGTCCGAGTAGTAATCCAGGGAGAACTGGCCGAAATTTTCGGTTTTCAGAAGCTCTTCCACGTTGGACTGCCGGTACAGAAGATCGACGGCAGCTTTTTTGAAGCAGGCGCATTTCTGCGTGCCGTTGATGTAGCCGGTGTCGCGGCAGAGCGGGCAGTCATACGTCAGCTCGAGATAGTCTGCCGGGTAGCCGTGCATGGAAAGGAGCGCCGCGCGTTCCTGGGAACGGTCACGGATGGCAGCATTCAGGTCGAGATCCATGGAAGCGTCTCCGTTCAGCATCGCTTTTGCTTTCCGGACCGAGAGGGATGCAATCTCGGCGTCGATTTCCGCAAGGCGCGGAATCTTTTCATAAGCAATGCGGATGTGCTCCTGCTGTTCTCTCTGGTGGCGGAGCTGCGTTCGTTGTACATGCGCATAATCGCATCGTATTGCGGGTTTGTCAGTGCCATAGTTGTTTCGTCCTCCGGGCGTTATTTCAGAAGCTGTTCTTCTAACTTCTGGTAGTCGTATTCTCTCTGATGGAAATTGTTGAAGCGGTTACTTGAAGCAGCAGGAGCGGTTTTTCGTGCCGCATTCTGATCAGATGCGGTTTTCTTCCTTTTCTGGTGCTCCGCATCGCGCTGTTCGACGTCTGCCATGGAGCGGACGCCTGTTCCTTCCATTTGGAGAGAATGCCTTCCGCGTACTGGAAGCTCGGCTGGCCGATCTTGGAAACGGTGCGCTGACAGGCTTCCGTGATAAGATCAATCGTAAAACCGTAGGTATTCAGCCAGCGGTCCATCATCTCGGCTTCTTTTTCCACCGGTGCGCGGTTGCGGATGCCGAATGCTTTCAAAATTGTGTAGTAATGTTTGTTGAATGTCGTGGTCTCCTGTTTGGCAGAGGCAACATCGCGGATTCCGCTTTCCTGCCAGGCGAGTCCTACCTTTTTCAGGTAGTGGATGCTGGTGCTTCCCTTCGAAACACAGTATTCCACCAGGTATTCCAGAAGATCCGCGGAAAAATGGAGATCATCATAGAAAAACATGATGCATTCGATTTCCGTCGGCGACAGAAGATGACCGAAATACGTCTGCGCAACGTAAAGAACGTGCTGCAGTTCTTCACGGCTGCCGGGAGCGAGTTTTTTTTCTGCTGACTGTCCGGAAATACCGGAACTGGAAAGATCATCTGCCGGAGAAGAGGCAGATGGGGCAGAAACGGCCGGCTGTGGTGATGGAGCCGGGGTCTGTTCCGTCTGCGGGATTTCAACGGATACAGCAGAAACAGCCGGTGCAGCCGCAATCGGGCCGGAAATCGAGGATTCCGGTGTTGGAAGGATTCCGCTTTCTTCCTTCCGGACAAGCGGCAGAAAGGCGATTCCGGTCGGAACGCTTTCCCCGGCGGTGTAGGAGAGCGAGAGGATTCCCTGCTTCTCCCAGTATTTCAGCGCACGGACGATATCGTTTTCCGTGCAGGAAAAAAAATCTGCCATCGATGACAGAGTGGAATCCTGCTGATGGTCTTTGACCAGCTTCAGCAGATAAAGGTACACTTTTACAAATTCTCCGTTGGCTGCGGGCATATATTGTTCCAGAAAAAGATCCGGCACAGCAGTCACACTGGCCAGGCAGTCATTGTTTAATGTCAGCATACTCAAAATTACACCATCCTGTTCTTATCGTGCGGCAGATTTTTACTTTTAGCGATCTGTTTTTTATTATACGTCTTGCCTTCTCATACACAATCAAGTATAACACAGTATTTTCGACAAGTGAATAGGTGTTTTGCGGAAAAAACATTCCGGGAAAAAGGCACGGTGGATGAAAAAGGACTGTGGACAATGTGGATAATGTGGAGAAATCCATTTTGTGAAATATTATCATCTACCAAAAATGTTGAAAAATGGAGGAAAACAGGGAAGTATAGGACTTTCTGGTGATATCGTTATGTAAACAAAGTTATACACAGGGAATCCACATTGTGTGGATCGTAAAAATGTGTATAAAATTGTGGACAATGTGGATAACTCTGAAAACAGGCGAAAATACAGGAAAATAGCTGTGAATAAAAATGTGCGTAACTATTTGGCGAAAAGACAGATTGTGTGGATTCGGAGCAAAAAAGACCCTGTGGAAAAAGGAAAACTCCATTTTCCACAGGGAGCAGGTAAAGCGAAAGAATGATTTTATTTTTCGGAAGCAAGAAGCTCCTCACCGATTTTTACAACGTCTCCGGCACCCATGGTGATCAGCATGTCGCCTCGGCAAGATTTTCGTTCAGATAGTTTTCGATTTCCGCAAAGGATGGGAAATATTCGCAGGCAGTGCCGAGTTTTACAATGCGCTCCTGGATATCTTTGGAGGAGATGCCGAGCGTATCGGTTTCTCTGGCTGCGTAAATATCGGCGAGAACCACATGGTCTGCCAGGGAAAGAGCGGCGGCGAAATCATCGAGCAGCGCTTTTGTTCTGGTGTAGGTATGCGGCTGGAAGACGCACCACAGTGTTCTGTGCGCACAGTTTTCAGCGGCTTCCATCGTTGCACGGATTTCGGTTGGATGATGCGCATAATCGTCGATCACCTTTGCTCCGTGGTATGTACCTTATACTGGAAACGGCGGTCGGTTCCGCGGAAGGTGGCAAAGCCTTCGTGGATGGCGTTTTCCGGCAGCTGCAGTTCATCGGCCAGTGCAATGGCAGCCAGGGCGTTGGAAACGTTGTGAAGTCCCGGAACCATCAGCGTGTAGCGACCGCGCAGCTCGCCACGGCAGATGCAGTCGAAGGACGGGTGATCGAACTCATCGTAGGTGATGTTGGCAGCGGTATAATCAGCGACAGACTGATTCTCCAGCGCGTAGGTGACAATTTTGCAGCCAAGGCCTTCGGTTACGTAATCGTATTTCGGCGTATCGGCGTTGATAATCAGCATGCCGTCGGTCGGGAGCAGACGGGCAAATTCGCGGAAGGAATGGCGGATGTCATCAATATCCTTAAAAAAGTCAAGATGATCCGCATCCATATTGAGGATGATGCCGATTTTCGGGAAGAAACTTAAGAAACTGTTGGTGTACTCACATGCTTCGGTCAGGAAAGTTTCGGAATGGCCGACACGGATATTTCCGCCGATGGACGGAAGAATACCGCCGACAGAAATCGTTGGGTCACAGTCGGCTGCCATCAGAATGTGGGAGAGCATGGAGGTTGTCGTCGTCTTTCCGTGGGTACCGGAAACGGCGATCGGTGTATCGTAGTTGCGCATGATCTGTCCGAGCAGCTCGGCACGGGTCAGCATCGGAACACCGGCAGCTTTTGCAGCGGCAAATTCCGGATTGTCCGGATGGATGGCTGCGGTATAAACAACAAGGTCGGTTCCCGGAAGAATGTTTTCTGCCTTCTGACCGTAGAAAACCTGTGCGCCAAGAGAAGTCAGGTGGCGGGTCAGGTCACTTTCTTTTGCATCGGAACCGGAAATTGTAAAGCTTTCTTTTAAAAGAATCTCGCAAGGCCGCTCATGCTGATGCCGCCGATGCCAATAAAATGTATATGGATTGGTTTGCTGAAATCTACTTCGTACATGGTATCTCCTTCAATGTGTCTTTTCACTGAAAATGGGGAAATTTTCTCAATACATATTTTTCAATTAATATAGGAAAGAACAGAACGAAATGCAGCGCCGGTTCCCCGGAATCCGGTGGAACTGTTCTGGCTAATAGTATACACGTATTTGCCGGAAAAGTAAAAGAAAAAAAGCGGATGAATTCGAAAATGAAATAAAAAACAATGGATAAGTATTATAAACCAGAACATATGCAAAAAGAAATATTGCAAACTAAAATGAACGAAATGTAACAAAAACTGGTAAAAATAAATGAATACGCTGTCGAAAATTGTAGAAAATCATGATACGATTTTTGACACAAATAAAATGCATAGTCAAAATCAATAAAATATAAGATAAAATAAAAGAAAAATTATAAAAAATGTTCACAATGAGACGGAAGTGTGATATAATTTTAATTGTAGTTATCAAAGAAGTGCGTGGATATGAAAAACCAGAACCGACAGCATGGTTGCTGTTTCGTACACAGGGAGACAGGTGCTGTTTCGCTGCGTGAGAAAGTGATTCAGGTGTAAGTAGCCCCTTCCTGCAAGGCAAAGCCTGAAGGGGGGCAGCGAAGGTTACCGTTCGCGGAAAAGCGGTGAACGGTAAGCGTAGAACCGTACATTCTTACAGTTACTGCAAATCTTTAGATACGACAAGAGGTGATTGCATGATTAAGAAAGAGATGATAGCAATGCTGCTGGCAGGCGGCCAGGGAAGCCGTCTCGGTGTGCTCACGGAGAAAGTGGCAAAACCGGCAGTAGCATTTGGCGGAAAGTATCGAATCATCGACTTCCCGCTCAGTAATTGTATCAATTCAGGAATTGATACGGTAGGCGTACTGACCCAGTATCAGCCGCTGCGGCTGAATACCCATATCGGAATCGGTATTCCGTGGGATCTCGATAAAAACGAGGGCGGCGTAACCGTTCTGCCGCCATATGAAAAAAGTACAAACAGCGAATGGTATACAGGAACTGCAAATGCAATTTACCAGAACATGGCTTATATGGAAACATACAATCCAGAATATGTTCTGATTCTTTCCGGCGACCACATTTACAAAATGGATTACGAGGTGATGCTTGACTATCACAAAGCAAACCACGCAGATGTGACCATCGCATGTATGCCGGTACCGATCGAAGAAGCAAGCCGTTTCGGTGTCATGATCACAGACGGAAACGGAAGAATTACCGAATTTGAAGAAAAACCGGAGCACCCGAGAAGCAACCTCGCTTCTATGGGCATCTATATTTTCAGCTGGAAAGCATTAAAGGAATCTCTGACAGCCCTGAAGGATCAGCCGAGCTGTGACTTCGGAAAACACATTCTGCCGTACTGCCGCGACAACGGAAAACGTCTGTTTGCGTATGAGTTCAACGGCTACTGGAAAGATGTCGGAACGCTTGGCTCATACTGGGAAGCAAATATGGAGCTGATCGATATTATTCCGGAATTCAATTTATATGAGGAGTTCTGGAAGATCTATACCAAAGGTGATATCATCCGTCCGCAGTATGTTTCAGGGGACGCTGTCGTCGACCGCTGTATTATCGGCGAGGGCGCTGAAATCTACGGAGAGGTACATAATTCCGTCATCGGTGCGGATGTGCGCATTGAAAAGGGTGTTGTTGTAAGAGATTCTATTATTATGCGCCACAGCACAATCGGCGAGGGAACCCAGGTCAATAAGGCCATTATTGCAGAAAACGTACATGTCGGCAGGCATGTTGTGATGGGCGTTGGCGAGGAAGCGCCGAACGTCTTAAAACCGAATATTTACGGATTCGGACTTGTGACCGTTGGAGAAAAGGCAGTCATTCCGGATGGCGTAACCATTGGAAAGAATGTCTGCATTTCCGGCGAAACTTCCCTTGAGGATTACCCGGATGGCACACTTCCGTCCGGCGGAGCAATTGTAGAAAAGGACGGTGAGTAATATGAGAGCATTGGGAATTATTCTTGCAGGCGGTAACAACAACAAAATGAGAGAGCTGTCCAATAAAAGAGCCGTTGCAGCTATGCCGGTCGCAGGCAGCTTCCGCAGCATCGATTTTGCGCTGTCAAGCATGGCAAACTCTCATATTCAGAAGGTGGCTGTCCTGACACAGTACAACGCCAGATCCTTAAATGAACATTTGAGCTCTTCCAAATGGTGGGATTTCGGAAGAAAACATGGCGGTCTGTTTGTATTTTCTCCAACCGTTACATCAGATAACAGCTGGTGGTACCGTGGAACGGCAGACGCGATCAGTCAGAACCTGAGCTGCTGAAAAACAGCCATGAACCGTACGTAGTCATCGCATCGGGAGATGGCGTATACAAACTGGATTTCAATAAGGTACTGGAATACCATATTGCAAAACGTGCGGATGTTACCGTGGTATGCACGGATTCCAAGGAAGCAGATACCAGCCGCTTCGGCGTCCTGAAGATGAATGAGGACTGCCGCATCGAGAGTTCGAGGAAAAACCGATGGTTTCGAGCTCCAACGTGATCTCTACCGGTATCTATGTCATCCGCCGTCGCCAGCTGATCGAAATGATTGAGCGCAGCGCACAGGAAGACCGCTACGACTTTGTAAAGGATATTTTAATCCGTTACAAAAACCTGAAACGGATTTACGGATACAAGATCAATACCTACTGGAGCAACATTGCTACCGTAGATTCCTATTACAGAACCAACATGGATTTCCTCAAACCGGAGGTAAGAGATTACTTCTTCGGACAGTATCCGGGCATCTACTCCAAGATCGACGATCTTCCGCCGGCAAAATACAATCCTGGCTGCACAGTGAAAAATTCTCTTGTATCCAGCGGCTGTATCATCAACGGACAGGTTGAGAACTCTGTTTTGTTCAAGAAGGTATATGTTGGAAACAACTGTGTGATTAAAAAATTCTATCATCTTAAATGATGTATATCTCGGAGACAACACTCACATTGAAAACTGTATTGTGGAGAGCAGGGACACCATCCGTGCAAACTCCTATCACTGTGGGGAGGACGGCATCAAAATTGTTGTCGAGAAAAACGAAAGATACGCCATCTGATTATGGGGTGAAAGGGGCATAAAAGTTTATGAACATTACAGACGTAAGAGTACGCAAGGTGACAAAAGAAGGAAAAATGAAGGCGGTTGTGTCTATTACAATCGATGACGAATTTGTCGTACACGATATCAAGGTAATCGAAGGAGAAAAAGGACTGTTCATCGCAATGCCGAGCCGTAAGGCTACGGACGGGGAGTACCGCGATATCGCACATCCGATCAACTCCGGAACCAGAGAAAAGATTCAGACCATTATCCTGAAACAGTACGAACAGGCGATGGCAGAAGCGGAAGCAGAGGAAGCTGCTGCAGAGGCCTGAGCAAAAAGGAAGAAAGAATGCCCCCCGGGGCGAAAACGGAAGTGGTTACGTTTTCCGTCCGGGGGCGTTTTTGTCAGTAAAAACAAAGATGACGATATACAAAAGTATATCGCCATCTTTTTATGAGGGGGAGATAGTGAGTGGTTTATCAACTATCCGAGCTTTATTATAAAAGGAATATGTGAGCAAAGTGTGTCCAAATTCTAAAAGAAATGGAAAAAATATAAAGAAAAGAAGAAAAATTGTGGGAAGAGGTATGGACAGAAGAGAGAAGAGAGCGTAAAGTGAGAGAAAAATGTATCTTCGGAGTCTTTTTTTGTGCCTGTATTTGCGCGAGCTGAAAAATTCCGGGAGTACATCATAAAAAGAGGAGGAAACAGGATGAGACAGAAGAGAATCAGCGATTACGGATATCGGATCGGACATCATGAAAGCGGACCGCGAAACAAAATTACGGATGTGCCCGGTGTGCGGGTAGGCCATGCGACGGTGGAAAGTGGAAATCAGCATACCGGAGTGACGGTGATTGTGCCGGGAGAAGGCAATCCGTTTCTGAAAAAGTACCTGGCGTCTGCCTACGTGCATAACGGTTTTGGGAAAACGTGCGGTCTTGTGCAGGTACAGGAGCTCGGAACTCTTGAAACGCCCATTGCCCTGACCAATACACTGAATGTCGGAAAAGTGGCGGATGCCATGATTTCATGGATGATACAGCAGACCAAAAAAGAAGGGGAAGATGTTTTTTCCATCAATCCGGTTGTTGGAGAATGCAACGACTCGAGAATCAATGAGATTGGTAACCGGGTAGTGGGGGAAAAAGAGCTGTATCAGGCACTGGAGCAGGCGGATACAGACTTTGCGGAAGGTGATATCGGTGCCGGAACAGGAACTATCTGCTATGGGCTGAAAGGGGGAATCGGATCGGCATCCCGCACGCTGGTGCTTGACGGAAAAACATATACCATTGGTGTTCTGGTACAGTCAAATTTCGGGGCAACCAGAGATTTGAAAATCAGTGGAAAACTGGCAGGAGAGAAGATTCTGGAGCGGATCCGGGAGGAAGAATGCGGAAGCAGCGCCGAAGACCGGGGATCGATTATGACGGTTCTGGCAACAGACCTTCCGGTATCGGAGCGGCAGCTGTACCGGATTATCCGCCGCTGTGGAGTTGGAATCGCCAGAACAGGAGCCTACACCGGCCACGGAAGCGGTGAATCATGATCGGATTTACAACAGCAAACCGCGTAGACACAAAGAGTACATGTGAGGTGGAAGCGTGCGCCGGATAAAAGAAGAAAAAATCAAACGAGGCATTTGAAGCAGCGGCAGAGGCTGTGGAGGAAGCGATCCTGAACTCTATGGTAACCGCAAAGGAAAAAAGAGGCCTGGACGGAGCCAGATACCGCAGCCTTGCCGAATTTCTGGAAATACCGGGATTTCTGAAATAAATTATTTTTCCAGAACCATACGCCCCAGCTCGGAAATTTCACATCCGCCTTTTGTCCGGTGCACGATGAGATAACCGGCGGAAGAAAGCTCTCCGAGTACGGTGCGCAGAGCCGCTTCGGATACAAAGGTTTCTCCGTCGGCCAGTCCGTTTTTGATTGCCAGGCGGCCTGCTTTCGGATGCGTCGATACGAAAGAAAGAACCTGATATTGAAGGTCGGTGAGGGAAACGTCAGCATCTGGCGGGAGCGGAGGTACGTCGGCAGATCGGAAAGCTGCAGCTTATGGCTGCTGTACCGGGTAAACAGGCTGCAGGACAGATTGTACAGCTCATGAATATTTCCGGGGTACGCATATTCCTTCAGAAAGCGCAGAAGCCTTCCGAAAAGATCCGGTCGCAGGTCATATCGGTGTTGTGGAAAAACTGAAGCAGAAAGTAATTGAGAAGATCGGGAATATCCTCCTGCGTCTGCGGAGCGGGATAGTCTGAAGTTCCGAAGCACTTAAAAGGTGAAAAAGTTCCCGCAGGAAGGTTCCTTTTTCTACTTTTTTGTAAAGGTTATCATCCGCAATAGCAATGATCCGCACATCGAAACGGCGGGTTTCCGGTGCGGAAAAGAAGTTACCATGAACATTGGTAAGAACATTGACCAGCAGATCCTGAATGGAAAGCGGAAAACGGTCCACCTGGGAAAGGACGAGTGTGCCATGGTTGGTTTCGGCAAGAAGCCGGAGCAGGGAGGCTTCGGTCAGATCGCTTCCGGGAGAATGAAGAACGGAAAACGGATAATGGTGGCGGCGCGAAAAATTGTGGATCGCACGTGCGAGTGTCCTACGCTGTGTACCGCTTTCTCCTTGGATCAGAATCGGAAAATCAAAAGTGCAAGATGTCTGGCCTGCGCCATCAGATTCTGGACGGAATCTGCGTGGGACAGGGAAAGGGAAAAGGTACGGGAGGAAGCGAAAAAAGTGCTTTCTTCCGTTTTTTCGTCTTTCGGAACCGACATTTCCGTGGATCTGCTCGGAAGAAACGCAAGAAAAACAGGCTCTGTATCCGGAAAAACCATAGAGAGAACGCTTAACGTGATCTGTGTTTTCTGATCCGAAAGGAGAATAGTCCAGTCACCGTTGCGGTCGAAAGCCGTATCCGCGTAGGCAGGCGGAAAACATTCCGAAAAAGGCTGTCCTTCAAAGTTGGAGGAGGGAAGCGAGAAGGCATGTGCAAATTTAGTATTCATAAACTGAATGCGGCCATCCGCACCAAACAGACAGATGCCAATGGGAAGAGAGAACAGGATCACCTGCATGAGCTGTTCGGTCTGTACATAATTGGTATAGTAAGTTTCTGAGGTCTTGACGGTGTGAAGAATCTGATTGACATAATTGCGCGATACACGGTTTACGGTCTGCAGAGGAATGTTGAAATATTCGCAGAGCTGTAAAATAGTGGAAATATCGATGATACGGTTGCCGATATCCAGCACATTCGGAATGCGGGAAGGAACGAGCTGCGGCTCGCCGGCGGTGATGGCAAACTGAATGTCAGACTCGGTATCCTTGCATCCGGGATAAAACGGAACAAAGTCATATTGGGTGATGCCGCATTCCTCAAGCTGGGAAATGATAGCGAGCGTGGAATATTTATCATCGTTTACCAGATAGACACGTTCGTGCGGCGGAATCTGAATGATTTTATCCAGGAACATGTGGTTGAAAACGCGGTCGCAGGGGAGCTGCAAAATGGAGGAGTCAAGGGTAAGCGGAAAGGTTTCCATGGCGCGTGCGGTTGGGAAAAGGACGCACTGGTATCCACGGAAGAGAGAGGGGTCTGTGGCCTGTTCTCTTAAAAGGGTATTAAAGGTGAGATATTCACCGAGCACGGAGTGAAGATAAGACTGAAATTCGGAAAGCATTCGTTTCCGGGAAGAAATGATCAATACGTTGCCAAGCTTTTGTGTTCTATTCATAAAGGGTCCTCTTTTCCTGCTAAAAAGTGGTAATGGGTTAAAAATTAGGATAATTATACCATTTTTGACGAAAATAAACAACCTAAATGCAAAAAGACAAAAAAGAAAAG
>ENA-OQCP01000514-OQCP01000514.1-human-gut-metagenome-genome-assembly--contig:-NODE-514-length-17215-cov-2.193469_pt1 | contig 17215 bp, 25 predicted proteins | sample MGYA00242760_ERZ504583 | MGnify/ENA primary metagenome ERZ504583 (study PRJEB26092, sample SAMD00036308) | human gut metagenome | host: Homo sapiens | study: EMG produced TPA metagenomics assembly of...
TATTGAGAAAACAAAAGAAAACAAAAGGAGGAATATATGATGTTTGATTGTGGTTACAGAATATTTTCCGGCTGAAAAACGGACAGTCCCGTTCCATCAACTGGGAAAACCGGAATGGAGAAAAAGGAAAAGGCGGCATGGCATCCAGCGATCTTGGTCCGTCCAGAAAAGGTTCCCCGTGTATCCCGAAAATAGAAGCAGGAGAGACCGTAACACTTGGTGAGATCCAGGGAGAAGGCATCATTCAGCACATCTGGATCACCGTCACAGACCGTACCAGTGAACGTAACCGTTATGTTCTGCGGGATCTTGTTCTGCGCATGTACTGGGATGACGAAGAAGATCCATCCGTGGAATGCCCGCTTGGCGATTTCTTCTGCTGCGGCTTCGGTGTTTCCTACCAGGTAAACTCAGTCCCGATTGCTGTCAATCCGACCCGTGGTTTCAACAGCTATTTCCCGATGCCGTTCCGTAAAAACGCCCGTATTACCATTGAAAATCAGTGTGATGAGCCGATTCCGGCCTTCTTTTATCAGATCGACTATTGCCTGACAACGGTTCCGGAAGATGCTGCCTATTTCCATGCCCAGTGGCGTCGTCAGCGCATAACGGAAAAGGCAAAAGACTACGTTGTCCTCGACAACATCAAAGGGAAAGGCCAGTACGTTGGAACGTATCTTGCACTTACCAGCCTCGAACGCTACTGGTACGGAGAAGGTGAGATGAAATTCTACATCGATGGAGACAAGGATTATCCAACCATCTGCGGAACCGGAACAGAAGATTACTTCGGTGGTGCCTGGAGCTTTGCAACACAGCAAAATGGCCAAACCGTTGAAAATCAGTACTGCACTCCGTATCTTGGATATCCTTACTACTCTACCCACGATACCTTCCTTCATAATGATTACCACAATGATGATCAGATGCCACAGCGCAGCTTCTACCGCTGGCACCTTCTTGATCCTATCCTTTTTGAGAAGGATCTTAAGGTAACCCTTCAGCAGATTGGCGTCAGTCATGGAGGTCTCTTTGAACGTCAGGATGATGTCGCTACCACAGCTTACTGGTACCAGACGCATCCTCATGTACCATTCGCGCCACTCATGTCCAGAAAAGAGCGCTGGCCAAGATGATTTTTGACGCTTTTCCTATTTTATATGTTTCATGACGTTGCATAGCGGCTGCAAGAGTCCGTTCGAACAAATTCGCTTCCAACGAATTTGTCCGGAAAAGGGCTCTTTCTTTTTTTATATGGTATTCAAAAAGCGATCCGGATTACAGAGGTCCGTCTTTTCACAAATCTTTCACATTTTCCGTCCATTCTTTAAGGTTCCTTTAAAGTTTCCTCATTATACTTAAAAATGTAAAAAACATTTCCGGAAGTAAATCAAACGAAAGGATCAATCGATTATGATACAAAGCCAACAGATTCCCATGACCTTCCAACGGTATGAAACAAAATACATGCTTTCCCCGATCATGGCCCGCAAGCTTCGCAAGAGCCTTCCGGGTCATCTGCAGATGGATGAATACGGCCTTGATACCATCTGCAGCCTCTATTACGATACCCCGGATCACCAGCCCATCCGCCGTTCGCTGGAAAAACCCGTCTACAAAGAAAAACTGCGACTCCGCAGTTATGGTCCGGCCAAAGAGACCAGCCCCATATACGTAGAACTAAAGAAAAAATATGAAGGAATCGTCTACAAACGCCGCGAGCGCATGATATTATCAGAAGCGGTTCCTATCTTGCGGGAAAATCAGAACCGGGCTTCGACAGCCAGATTCTCCACGAAATCACTTGGTTTCGCAACTACTACCGGGGGCTTTGCTCCCGCTATGTACATCGCCTACGAACGCATCGCCTGCTTCGGCACGGAAGACAGGAAACTTTCGTGTTTACCTTCGACACCAATATCCGATGGCGTACCGACAATCTGTGTCTTGACGGTCCAACGGAAGGAACCAGGCTTTTAGAACCCGGCTGGTATCTCATGGAGGTGAAATCACCAGGTGCTGTGCCCCTATGGTTCAGCAAAATTCTGGATGATCTTGCAATCTATCCGGCATCATTTTCTAAATACGGCTTTGCCTATCAGATCGAAAATCAGAAAGTATCAGAAGAAAAAGCTTTCATACCATTCACAGATATCCGGCAAACCGTATCAAAAACAGCATTCCGTTAGCTGAATCAGGTAAGTCCTCTGCGGCCATTGCGAAAAGCAAGAAGCAGTGGGTGGACTCACAGCTTGCGAAAAGCCTTTTTCAAACATAATCTGCTTCACAAAAAAGAAAATGTAACTATTCAGAGCCATGCAAAATAGAAGCAACATCGCGATGTAGCGTAAGCGGAATCGAGATGGGGCTCTGAATAGACAAGAAAATAAAAAAATTCTGGGAGGAATTTGCTATGCTTAACGCAATATTCAGTTCCGTTTTTACAGAAACAACCGCCGCCTTCACCTTTGGTCAGTTCCTTGCCTGCACAGCAGTGTCTCTGATTCTGGGACTGTTGATCGCTGCTGTTTACAGGTACAAAAGCGAATGCACCAAAAGCTTTGCTGTCACGCTTGTTCTGATGCCTGTGATCGTACAGAGGGTGATCATGCTCGTCAATGGAAATCTTGGAACCGGAGTCCCTTGATTATACCAGTGTTTTTGACGATATCTTTGCCAGGTATCTGACCCGTTGCGAGCTTGTACAGGTAAAAACCACGAATATGGGAAGTCTTTTCAAGCTGGAGTATCGCATCGTATTCCGCGAGGAAGGCGAAGAGAAAAACATGATTGACCAGCTCCGCTGCAGAAACGGAAACCTTGAAATCCTGTGTAGTCGTGCGCAGACCGGAAGGGAGGAATTATAATGAATCGAAACAGAAAGAAAAAAAACAGAAAAAAAGAGACCGGCGCAGTCGTCAGCCTGCTTCTTGCATCATCGCTGGCCTTCGGCGGATGCGGCACAGCAGTGACATCAGCCAGCTTTGTCAATACCGAATCCGCCAGTACAGAGTCAACCGGCGAAACATCTGCCGACAACGCGGCGGCCACATCAGAGAGCACAGCTTCGGAAAATGCAATGGAAAGTGCTTCCGATATTAATTTTGACCTGGAACTGACCGAATCCACTATCGACACCGAATTCACAGACCGTGAGAAGAGCGGAAGCTATAAAGCATTAGAAGCCGTAAAAATTACACTTAATAAGACGACAGCTACCGTCTCCGGCAGCGGAGCCAAAGCAGACGGCAGCACAATTACCATCACGGAAGAAGGTGTTTACGTCGTAAGCGGAACACTTGAGGATGGCCAGATTATCGTAGATGCATCCGATTCCGACAAGGTTCAGATCGTACTCGATGGAGTCCATATCAACTGTGAGACAAATGCTGCCATCTACGTTCGCGAAGCGACAAAGTTTTCATCACGCTTGCTGAAAACAGCAGCAACACGCTTGGCGGTGGAAACGAGTACACTCAGATTGACGACAACACGGTAGACGGCGTTATCTTCTCCAAATCAGATCTTGTCTGCAACGGGACAGGAAGTCTGACCATCGAGGCAGACTACAAGCACGGGATTGTATCCAAAGATGACCTTGTGATTACCGGCGGAACCTACAAAATCGCCGCTGCGGACAACGGGATCACAGCCAAAGATCAGATTAAAATTCTGGATGGAAGCTTTGATATTGATGCTGCAAACAGTGCGGTCAAAGCGAAGAATACGGATGACACAGAGCTTGGAAATATCTATATTGCCGGTGGAATTTTTACGATCGAGGCGGAACAGGACGGCTTCCATGCAACCGGCAGCATTGTTGTCGATGACGGAACCATCACCGTAAACTCCGGTGATGACGGTTTCCATGCGGATCTCGACACCGTCATTCATAGCGGAACGATCCTTGTTGAAAAAAGCTACGAAGGACTGGAAGGAAAACGCGTTGTGGTCAATGGTGGTGACATTACCATAAACGCCAGCGACGATGGCATCAATGCCGCAAATTCCGGCGACGATGGCGCCAACGCCATAAATCCTGGCGCCAATGCTGCCGGTTCCGGTGACGATGACAGCAATGCCGCAAGCTCAAACGACGATAGCAGTGCTGTCGTAAACTCCGGTGATGATAGCAGCATATCCGGTACGGCAGACGGAAAGGAACCTCGCAAATGCCGCCTGATACAGAAAACGGCAGCGATATGCAGCCATCGCAGGACTTCGATCCGGAGAACGCTCCGTCTGGCGGAAATGCGCCGCAGGACTTCGATCCGGGGAATGCTCCTTCTGACGGCGATGCTCCACAGATGATGCAGGGAGGCCCCGGCGGCGGGGGAAACTCTGAGCTTTACATTAAAATTACCGGCGGAACCCTGACCGTATCTGCCGATGGTGATGGTCTTGATTCCAACGGCGGTCTTCTCGTGACCGGCGGAACCACGATCGTGTACGGGCCGACCAGCGATGGTGACAGTGCCCTCGATTACGACGGAAGTGCAATTGCAACCGGCGGAACCTTAGCTGCTATCGGCAGTGCCGGCATGACGGAAAGCTTCGACGAAGCTTCCACCCAGCCCGTTATCACCTATTACAGTACGGAAACCCAGTCCGCTGACACTACCATCACACTGACAGACAGCGATGGAAGTGCCCTCTTCACGGTTACACCTGAAAAAGCCTACGCCAGCATCGTTTTGACCTGCCCCGAAATGAAACTGGACGCAACGTATACTCTGACTGCCGGTACCGACAACGAAGAGATCACCCTCACGGACATCATCACCACCGCCGGAACCCGGTCTGTTAAAACGATGAGCGATCCCAAAGGTGGAAAAATGCCAAATAACAGCGACAACAAAGGAACTCCGCCTTCAAAACCAAGCGACACGGCTGAGTGAACCGTTATAGTTCATTCAGCACCGGAACATTTGCTGTTCCGGTGCGTAAGAAAGTGATTCTACTCATGATTCTACCGTGCTGTCTTCCTACTTCCAATTTGCCGTATTCTGTGCTAAAATAACCTCACAAGAAAAGAGGTAGAAAAATCATGTATGATAAACTGACCGAAAACGATATTAAAAAAATGCAGGAAGAAATCGACTACCGCAAACTGGTTGTCCGTCCAAAAGAACTCGAGGCTGTAAAAGAAGCCCGTGCCCAGGCGATCTCAGCGAAAACTTTGAATACAAAGCTGCCAAACAGGACAAAAACCGCAACGAAAGCCGCATCCGCTATCTGGAAAAAATGATCAAAACCGCTCACGTTATTTCAGATACCTCAAAGGACGACGAAGTCGGCATCAACAATACCGTCCAGGTTTACATCGAAGAAGATGATGAGACAGAAACCTACAAACTTGTCACCACCGTTCGTGGTAATTCTCTCAAAGGATACGTCAGTATCGACTCGCCATTAGGAAAAGCCATTCTGGGTCATAAAGTCGGCGACCGCGTCACTGTAAAAGTAAGCGATGCCTACAGTTATGATCTCATCATCAAATCCATCGAAAACACTGCGGATACCGATGATGAACTCCGCAGCTATTAAAGGACAGAAAGAAAGGAAAATACCAGTCATGGAAAAAATTGCAAGCTTTACGATCGACCATATCAAACTTAAACCAGGCATTTACGTTTCAAGAAAAGACCACGTAGGTGACAGCATCATCACCACCTTCGACCTGAGAATGACCTCCCCAAATGATGAGCCCGTCATGAACACCGCCGAAGTCCACACCATCGAGCACCTCGGAGCCACCTTCCTCCGTAACCATGAGCAGTGGAAAGACAAAACTGTATACTTCGGCCCAATGGCTGCCGCACCGGTTTCTACCTATTGCTGGCCGGAGATTACACCTCCAGAGACATCGTCCCGCTCGTCACCGAAATGTATGAATTCATCCGCGATTTCAAAGGCGAAGTTCCGGGCGCATCCCCGAAAGACTGCGGAAACTATCTGGACATGAACCTCTCTATGGCCAACTACCTCGGCAAAAAATACCTGGATGAAGTCCTGTACGGAATCGACGACTCCCGTCTCGTCTATCCAGAATAAACCATAAAAAATAACACAGGGGGAAAACAAAACATGAGAACCATGGAAAACGAAAATCTGCGCGTGCAGATCAGCGATCACGGCGCAGAACTTAGCAGCATCTACGATAAAGCGGCTGACCGTGAGGCAGTCTGGATCGGCGATCCGGCCTTCTGGAACCGCCACGCACCGGTCCTGTTCCCGTTCGTCGGAAAAGTAAACGGCGGCTTCTACACCCATAAAGGAGTCAAATACCCGATGGGTCAGCATGGCTTCGCCCGCGACAACGAATTCGAGTGCATCGAAAACACCGAAAACAAAACCGTACACCGCCTGGTATCGACCGAAGAAACCCAAAAAGTCTACCCGTTCGATTTTGCCTTCACCGTAACCCAGGAACTCTCCGGCAGAACCCTGACCATAACCTGGAACGTAGAAAACACCGGTGATGATGACATGTACTTCTCCGTCGGCGGACATCCTGCATTCATGATTCCGGAACAGTATGACATCGTCTTCAACAAAGGCCTGGAAAACCACACCGAGACCGAACTCGAATACGTCCTGATCGACCCGGAAACAGCAGCGTCGATGCCGCACATCCGAGAAAACTGAAACTTCAGGACGGCAGAATCCCGTACACCAGAACCCTTTTCGACGAGGACGCCTGATCTTCGACAATACCCAGGTCGAGCGCGTCGGCGTAGAAGTGGATGGAAAACCGTACGTCACTCTCACCTGCAAAGGCTTCCCGAGCGTCGGCGTATGGTCCAAGCCAAAAGCAGATGCCCCGTTCGTGTGCCTCGAGCCATGGATCGGCCGCTGCGACAACGTCGGCTTTGACGGCGAATTAAAAGACAAATACGGCGAACAGCACCTGAAAGCCGGGGAAACCTTCCAGGCAGGCTACACCATCACCATCGGAGAATAAGGACCCGAAAAAAAAGAAAAACCTCCGAAGTACAGCGAAAAGAACACGATTCCTGTACTTCGGGGGTTGAAATTTTACGGTTTCTTTACTATAATTAGCATCAAACCCAAAAAACGCATGTAGTTCATCATGCACAGAAGAAAAAATAGGAGGGAACGTTCTTGAAAAGAGAAACGGTTATCGTACTTGATTTTGGCGGTCAGTACAATCAGTTAATTGCAAGACGTGTACGTGAGTGCAACGTTTACTGTGAGATTTATTCTTACAAAACAGACATCGAAAAGATCAAAGAAATTCAGCCGAAAGGTATTATCTTCACCGGCGGCCCGAACAGCGCATATCTGCCGGATTCCCCGACTTATACAAAAGAAATTTTTGAACTTGGAATCCCGATCCTCGGCATCTGCTACGGATCACAGCTGATGATGCATCTGCTCGGCGGAAAAGTAGAAGTAGCACCGGTCAGAGAATATGGAAAAATTGAGGTAACTGTAGATACCAGTTCCGCACTGTTTGAGAACGTATCCGAAAAAACCATCTGCTGGATGAGCCACAACGACTACATCTCCAAAGCAGCTCCGGGATTCGAAATCATCGCCCATACGGATGACTGTCCGGTAGCAGCCGTTGCAAACGTAGAGAAAAACCTCTATGCAACCCAGTTTCATCCAGAAGTTCTGCACACCAAAGAAGGAAAGAAAATGCTTTCCAACTTTGTATACAATGTCTGCCGCTGCGCCGGCGACTGGCACATGGACTCCTTCGTAGAAGAATCCATCAAGCTATCCGCGAAAAAGTAGGCGACGGAAAAGTCCTCTGCGCACTGTCCGGCGGAGTCGATTCCTCCGTAGCAGCTGTTATGCTTTCCAAAGCAGTCGGAAACCAGCTGACCTGCGTATTCGTAGATCACGGCCTGCTGCGTAAAAACGAGGGCGATGAAGTGAAGCAGTCTTCGGACCGGACGGCCCATACGACCTGAATTTCATCCGCGTTAACGCACAGGAGCGTTTCTATGCAAAATTAAAAGGCGTAGAAGAGCCGGAGAGAAAACGTAAAATCATCGGCGAAGAGTTCATCCGCGTCTTCGAAGAAGAAGCAAAGAAAATTGGTGCTGTAGACTTCCTGGTACAGGGAACCATCTACCAGACGTTGTAGAGAGCGGCGTCGGCGGAGAATCCACCGTCATCAAATCCCATCATAACGTCGGAGGACTGCCGGACTACGTAGATTTCAAAGAAATCATCGAGCCGCTGCGCAACCTCTTCAAAGACGAAGTAAGAAAAGCCGGCCTTGAGCTCGGCATCCCGGAATACCTCGTATTCCGTCAGCCATTCCCGGGCCGGGACTTGGCATCCGTATCATCGGCGAAGTAACCGCCGAGAAAGTCAAAATGGTACAGGACGCCGACGCGATCTGGCGCGAAGAAATCGACAAAGCCGGAATCGCCCACGAAATCGGCCAGTACTTCGCAGCCTTGACCAACATGCGCTCCGTCGGAGTCATGGGAGATGAAAGAACCTACGATTACGCCATCGCCCTCCGCGCCGTCACCACCACCGATTTCATGACAGCCGAAAGCGCAGAAATTCCGTGGGATGTCATCGGAAAAACAACGAGCAGAATTGTAAATGAAGTAAAACACATCAATCGCGTTATGTATGATTGCACAGGAAAACCACCGGCAACCATCGAGTTTGAGTAGTAAACAGAGAGCCGGGAAGCCGCATAAACAGCGGACTTCCTGGCTCTTAGTATGTGGCGTGATACCTTTTTGATACCTGTTTTATTGAAAAAATAGATTTTCTTCTTCTTCAAATCTTAGATCTAGATATTCATGGATAGCAATTTCTATATCATTTATATTTTGAATAAGTGCTTTTCCGTTAGATAAGTTTTCTTTATAAAATTCCATATAGGTTGTTCTGCGCCTGACAGCAGATGATTTTTCGTTTGGTACGGGACGACATTTTTCTGGAATTAGATAGGATAATATACTATTTTCTAAATCTGTTAACAAATTAGGGGTGTATAGAATTAAATGATAATTTTGAAACCAATATGCTTCATCTGTGTTATTCTTTAAAGTATTAATATCCTGTTCAGAAAATAAGTGAATGCTAAGATAATATGAAATTAGCACTTGATTTTTTGAACACAAAACTAATTCAGTATTTTCTGCTAATATATCTGTAAACCCTAATTCACCAATTGCATAAAAATAGTATAGTTGTTCTTCATGAAACGAAGTTTTTAGGGATTCCTTAAACCGTATCTTGAAAAATTTCTTTACTTTATTTTTATCAAAGTTATTCATATAGCGAAACTTGTCAATACAATATAATAGTGATTCTGGAGAAGTTCTAAAAATATAACATAATTGATGGTAGTCATATTCTTTTGTGATGAATTTTTCTAAATTTAGTGTTCTGAAATACTTTGTTTTAAAAAAGTTGTTAATAAATACTCTTTTTTGCTTTTCATCGTATAATTGAGATATACGGTACACAATTTGATTTATAAAAACCAATTTATTTTGCGAACTTTCGCTGCTGTAATGTGTATTACAATGTGCAATTAATTTTTTCCAATATCTTGCAATTACATTATAAGAATTAAATTTTTCATAATCCCATATTTCATATTTGTTTTCGTTTCCTTGCAAATCGAATTGATCTAAAACAGAATAAAATATTTGGATTATTTTACTTACGTCCTCTTTGTTACAAAAGAAATAAAAATCATCGGAAAAATATGTAAAATCACAAACGATATTTTGCTCTACAAGCGCATTTTCAAGAACATAACTTATTTTTGTTAAATGTTGTTCAGCAAAATATAGAGATAAATAGTTACCCATAATCAAGCCGTTTGTAGCTCCAAAATTCATATTTGTAATATAGCGGTCAGGTAAGCCATTAAAATCTAAATAGTGAGTATATAATCGCCCATAGAATTCCTTTATATCTAATTTGATTAGATTGTCATAGACACATAGCTCTTCAAAGTCATTTTCTAATTGAACATCATATTCCCCAATCGCAAAATCCCCTGTATTTAATCGAACAGATAATCGTTTATGAGAAGTGTCAAGTTGTTGCGGATCATCAAGTGTGGAAATGTTTTAAAATGTTCATAAGCACAAGTTAAAGAAATAATATTGGGAAGCTTCAAGGTGCGAAAGCTATTATCATTTTTTCGTATGGTAAATTTGATAGGTTTTGTCCAACAAGTATCATCAATGTCTATGGAAGCTGGACTTGTTGGGAAAATTATATTGTCTATATTTATAAAATGCCGAATAGGGTTTTTAAAATTATAAATATTATTATAATCCATTATATTTTCTCCAATCATAACTGTTATTTTTCTTGTCATTTCCCTGTTCATCAACGCTGCTGCTGGAAGCAGGCCAGTTGATTTTCCATTCAAAATATTCGTCCTCTGAAATTTCTCCGCTTTTTAGTTGTTCTTTCCGCAGACACCATTCACGCAGAAATTCATTTACCAGACCGTAATCAATCCACATACCGACAGGGGCATGAGCGGGCCATTCATCAGTATCATTATATCGGACAGACTTATCATCGAAGGAATTGCACTTGCCAGGATTGCGGACAAGCTGGAACAGATGAAAAGCATTGCGGTTGTCCTCGTCAAGCCAGAAGAAAGTTTGCATATATCTTCGGCGCAGCAGGAACTTCCGTAACAAGTTATATAATTGACGTTCAAAATTTTAGAAATTTCTATGAGTGTATCTTTTTGGGAACCCGATAGCCGGATTCATATTGGGCTACACGAACATCAGCATTGCGTTCTTCATATCCTAGCTTTAAGCCTAATTTCCGATTGTGTCAGTCCTCGGAATGTGCGGATTTTTTTTATTCGTTCTCCTAGTAACATAATCTATGTCCTTTCTGAAATCTATAAATGGCATATCATAATCCATTCATCTTTATTTTCATTTACAATTTTAAATCCTAATTTTTGATACATTTTGGCAGCATAATTTGCTTTTTGGACAGAAAGAGAAACACTTTTATATCCATGATTTCTAAGCAAATTCAGCATTTCTTTCATCATGGCAATTCATATTCCATGTTTTCGGTAGTCTTTATAGAGAGAAATTGCAAGAGAGGGAGTGCTGCTGTCAATGTGTCCGTAATCATTGATAATGCGTACCCAAACAGCACCAACGATTTGTTTTTCTATTTCTGCAACTAACGCAAAATCATCTTTTAATAGTCCGAAATCTTTAATATAAGTCTGTAACTCTGGTAAGGAAATAACACTTCTGGGTGGAACTTCCATACCTTCTGAAATAAAGATTGCTTCATATAAAAAATCTTCAAGCAATGGAAATTCCTGCTTTTTCATTGTCCGGATTGTATAGTTCATAACTTCCCCTTTTTAAGCTTTTGCTGTTTTTTATATTGTAGCATATATGAAATAATAGAGCAATAACGACTTATCAGAAATGCTAAATTTAATAAAAAAGATAAGTCTAACAAATAAGCTATTGACAATAACATAAATGTTAAGTATACTGCAAATATGGGATTTAACAAAAAAGCTATAAGGAGGACGTGTATTTGAAAAAATGATTTATTTGTAAACGGCCGGAGAAGTGGCGCAGGACTAGGCATTTCCAAACCATTTGCTTATAAGCTGGTGCGGCAGATGAACGAAGAACTGGAAGCAAAAGGTTTTATCACAATCGCCGGACGAGTGAGCAGAAAATACTATGAAGAAAAATTTTATGGCATGGCGCAGGCGAATTAGGAAAGGAGTGAGATTATGGCGGCGTACAAAGACGAACAGCGGGGAACATGGTATGTGTCCTTTCACTATTATGACTGGACTGGTAAGAATTGCCGGAAAGTTAAGAGGGGATTTAAGACCAAACGGGAAGCAACAGAGTGGGAACGGCATTTCCGTATGAAAGAAGCGGCTGACTTGGATATGACTTTCGAGGAATTTGTTCAGGCATATACAAGAGATATGAAGCCGAAGCTGAAACACAATACCTGGCTGACAAAAGAGCATATCTTGAGGACAAAGCTGCTGCCCTATTTCAAGGACAAGAAAATGCGTGATATTCGTCCGAAAGATATTATCCAGTGGCAGAATGAACAGATTTCCTATCGTGATGAAAAAGGAAAGCCCTATGCTCCGACTTATTTGAAAACTCTGCAATCAGAATTGAGCGCACTATTTAATCATGCGGTACGGTTCTATGAACTGAAAAGCAATCCTGTTGTAAAGGCGGGGTCACTGGGAAAGGGAAAAGCGGAGGAAATGCTGTTCTGGACAAAAGAGGAATATCTGAAATTCATTGAAGCGGTAAAGGACAAACCATATTCCTATCATGCGTTTCAGATATTGTACTGGTGCGGTTTACGAGTGGGCGAACTGTTAGCTCTCACGCCGCAGGATATTGATTTTGATAACAAAGTCATTCGGGTAACAAAATCTTATCAGCGATTGGAGGGTAAAGATGTAATTACAGACCCAAAGACTCCGAAAAGCAAACGAAATGTAAGTATGCCGGATTTCTTATGTGAAGAACTGAAAGATTATATCGGCAGATTGTACGGGATTCTTCCCACTGACCGTATCTTTCATCTGACAAAAAGCTTTCTGCACCATGAAATGACAAGAGGGGCGGAAAAAGCGGGAGTGAAACGCATTAGAATCCACGATTTGCGACATTCTCATGTATCACTGCTTATCAGCATGGGATTTTCGGCGGTATCAATCGGAAATAGGGTGGGGCATGAAAGCGTGGATATTACTTATCGCTATGCTCATATGTTCCCGACGGAACAGACACAAATGGCAAAATTGCTGGATGAAGAATTTAAGGAGGGCGCAGAGGAATGAGCGGCACACACAAATATCCGACAATCAGTTTCCGTATCTCTCCGAGAGAGAGGGAAGAAATCGAAGCAAAGATTTTCACAAGCGGCATGAAGAAAAAAGATTATTTTGTCCGTTCCTGCATTTATAACCGGGTGTGCGTGGTAGGCAAGAAAGAAACAGTTTATCAGATTGTGGAACGGTTGCAGGAAATGGAGAATCGGCTGGTGGAACTGGCGGAGCAAATTGATGGCAAAAAGCCGGGGATTACTTCCGAAGAAATCAGAGATTTGCGGGAAGCCTATGAAGATATGCTGAAAGCAATTCTTTGGATGTTGGACGGTGCAAGGTATCTGTGGCAAGGCGAAGAAAAAAAGCCCTGACAGCGGCAACTGTTAGGGCTGTGATAACTGGAAAACCTCTGTTATCAACAATCACAATTCAAGTATAGCAGAGGTTTCTTCCGGTGACAACGAATTTTTCAAAAACGGAGGACATTATGGCAGGAACGAGAACAGAATTACAGATGATTAAAATGTCGGAGATACAGTCGCAGGAGGTGGCGTGGCTGTGGTTTCCGTTTATCCCTTATGGAAAGCTGACGATTGTACAAGGCGATCCGGGGGACGGTAAGACAACGCTTGTGCTGAACATAGCGGCGAAGCTGTCAAAAGGCGAGGGTCTGGACAGCAAAATGAAACTGACGGAGCCGCTGAATGTGATTTACCAGAGTGCGGAGGACGGGCTTGCAGATACGGTTAAGCCCCGTTTGGAAGCGGCAGGAGCAAATTGTGAAAATATTTCCGCCATTGACGAGAGCATAAAATCACTTTCCATGATAGATGAACGTCTAGAAGAAGCAGTCATAAGGACAAAGGCGAAGTTACTGATTTTAGACCCGATACAGGCGTATCTCGGCGGCGGTATGGATATGAACCGGGCAAATGAAGCAAGGGATATGACAAAGAAGCTGGCGACTCTGGCGGAGAAATATCAATGTGCCATTGTACTTGTAGGGCACATGAACAAAGCGGCTGGAAATAAGGCAGCATATCGGGGCATGGGTTCCATTGATTTCTTTGCGGTGGCAAGGAGCGTCCTGCTGGTCGGCAGAGTGGAGGGCGAAGCGAATATAAGGCGGTAGTCCAGATAAAAAACAATCTGGCGGCGTTTGGGCACCCGAAAGCCTTTGAGTTGTCGGAGGACGGTTTTCACTGGCTCGGAGATTATGAGATTACCGCCGATGAAGTGTTGGGCGGTATCGCTCCGAAAGCGAATAAGCTAGAACAGGCGAAGCGTCTGCTCCGGGAAGTGGCAGAAACAAACAATGCCATGCAGAGTAATGAGATTTTCAATCTTGCAGAGGAACAGGTATATCTAGACGGACGCTTGAAAATGCGAAAAAGGAATTGAGTATCAGAGCAAAGCGGATAAACAATTCGTGGTATTGGGAACTGGATAAAATCAAGCCGGAATAAGGCAACAGCGCAACAATACAGAGTATATAGAATTTGCGGGCTTGGTGTCTGCAAGGTTGCAAAAGATATAGACCTTGCGTTGTTGCGGTCTTGAAAAGGAGGCGAATATGATACGACAGCCAGAACGTGAACAAATATTTCTACGAGAGTGAAGCCCGGAGGATTGCCGAACTCAATGAAATATTCGGAGATATAGAATTGACTGAGGCAGAAATGTGGACGCTGATATGGCTTGCCGGATGGGATGAATATACGATAGAAAATGTACTTCGGCTATCCGAAAAGCTATAGCGGCGGAAGTAAAGCGGCGGCAACAGCCGCCCCGTCCGTAGGACGGAAAAGCCCCCGGCAGCGCAAAGGCAGCTTTTGATGGACGGAACGGCTGTCAAAGTGCTTTTGCGTTACTTTCGACGAAAGTAACAAAGCTTATGCGCCGTATCCGGCGCTGATTGCCCGGAAAGGGAGAAAGGATATTGATTGAAACGAACTATCAGCTTTATGACAGGAAAAGGCTCTGTCAACCATAATAGCAGAAAATTCCATGCAAAGAATACTGACCCGGAGCGAAGCTGTCTGAACGTGGAATATTGCAATGAAAATGTTAAGGACGTATATCACGAATTGTTTGATGAAGCGCTCACCCGGTATAATGAGAAGCAGACCAGAAGTGACCGCCGGATTGACGATTATTATGAGAAAATCCGTTCCGGCAAACAGGAGAAGCCATTTCATGAGATTATCCTGCAAATTGGGGATAAGGACAACATGGGGGCAAAGACGGAGAACGGACGACTTGCGGCAAAGGTGCTGGATAAATATATGCGGGATTTCCAGCGGCGAAATCCTACGTTAAGAGTATTTAGTGCCTATCTTCATATGGACGAAGCAACGCCTCACTTGCATATAGATTTTGTACCGTATACGACAGGAAGCAGGCGGGGGATTGATACAAGAGTTTCTTTGAAACAGGCGTTATCTGCTCTCGGATTTAAAGGCGGTACAAGGCGGGAAACGGAATTAAATCAGTGGGTAGCTTATGAGAAAGAACAGCTTGCCGCTGTCATGCTGGAACATGGGATTGAGTGGGAGAAGAAAGGCACACATGAAAAGCATTTATCTGTTTTGGACTTTGAGAAAAAGGAGCGGGCAAAGGAAGTCGCAGAATTGGAGCAATCTATTTCTGACGGAAAAGAGCGATTATCAGATATTCAGATTCAGCATAGAAAAGCAGTGCAGGAAACAGAGCAGATACGGCAGAAGGGCGAAGCAATCCGGCAGGAAGTATCGGAACTTCGGAAATAAGTGATTTGCTGAAGGAGCAGGCGACAACGCTGGCAGAGGACAAGAAAAAGCTGCTGTCTGATAATGTGAAATTGGAGAAGCAACAGAAGAAATTGCAACAAGATATTGAAAAAATGGTTCAGTCTAAGGCGGTCATGGAACGGAACATACACGCTTATGACGAGGATGAGAAGTGGCAGCTGCCTGAACCGGCGGCGTTGATGTCTGCAAAGGCTTATAAGGATAAAAAAGCTTTTCCGCTTGTGGAGAAATTGAAAGAAACGATAAAAGCACTGACAATTAAATGCGCCCAGCTTGCAGAACAGGGAAAGAAACTAAAAGAAAAAGTTACCCGGCAGGAGCAGCAGATCAGTCGCTTGACAGATAAGTCATGGAGCAGAGCGACATTATTGACCGATTGCAGGAGAAAACGGAAGATTTGGGGCGTTTGGAACGCTATTTTGGCAGAGAACAGGTGCAGTCGATAGTTGAGCGGTCTAAGGCTCTGGAATGGGCAGAAAAGGAAAATAAACGTCCGAAACGTGTATTTGATATGAGCAGATAGGGGGATTGATAGAATGACAGATATGGAGAAAAAAGTTATGGTTCGGCTGTGTGCGAAAATCCTTTCAGAAACAGATTTGTATGATACAGATATAGAAGTACGCAATCTAATTGACTGGATATGTGTGTCGGAGCAGATAAAATCAAACAATAACGAGATACGAAGTATAACCGGGGAATATAAGCGGATAGAGCCGGATTGCCGGGAGGGAGTGCGGACGCAGTTGGAGCACATGAAGTCACTCTGTAAAGCACGTGAGGCTTGTATGAGAAGCAGAATGATTTGAAAGGCAGAAGCAGAAATCGAGAGAGCATTGGAACGGTAGGGATTTGGGGTATGGCGGCGGCTGTGCCCCTTATTTCTTGTGGCAAAATTGCTGATAATATGCTAAAATCAAAGAGCAGAGATAAAAACACAACGTAAGGGATAACATCTCTTATAGAGCCGGTAGGTAGTCCGGCCGCACCGTTTTGGTGTAAGTAGCCCTCCCTCCTTGGGTCGTCCGTTCTTTGTTCAGTACAATTTTTAAGGAGGAATTGTCATGGACAAAGTATCAGGCAGATTGACAGTATTTTTTGAGGAACCATTCTGGATAGGTGTGTTTGAACGCATATCGGAGGGGAAATTATCTGTATGCAAGGTTACGTTTGGGGCGGAGCCGAAGATTATGAGGTATACGATTTTGTTTTGAGAAATTACTATCGACTGAAATTTAGTCCGGCTGTGGCAACTGATGTAAAAGAAGCTGTTCGCAATCCGAAACGGGTACAGAGAGAAGTGCGGAAACAGGTACAGAATACCGGGATCGGCACGAAGTCGCAACAGGCTTTGAAATTACAGCAGGAGCAGTTAAAAACTGAACGTAAGACTGTGAGCCGGGAACAACGGGAAGCAGAGAAACAGCGGCAGTTTGAACTGAAACAGCAGAAAAGGAAAAAGAAGCATAGGGGCAGGTAATACCTGTTCCTATCTTTCTACAGAAGCATTTGAGATAGGGGGATTCCATATGGAAAATTATTTGTCCGTACATAGTATCAGTAGTTTGTATCACCGACTGCCCATAGAGAGCTG
>ENA-OQCP01000515-OQCP01000515.1-human-gut-metagenome-genome-assembly--contig:-NODE-515-length-17212-cov-2.109102_pt1 | contig 17212 bp, 21 predicted proteins | sample MGYA00242760_ERZ504583 | MGnify/ENA primary metagenome ERZ504583 (study PRJEB26092, sample SAMD00036308) | human gut metagenome | host: Homo sapiens | study: EMG produced TPA metagenomics assembly of...
GCATTTTCCGAATGTTTCGCTCTCTCAGCGATCACATCAGACAGCGAAAGCTATCCGGCAATAGACAATGTGTTGTACGAGAAAGCAGCAAATGGTGATTACACCTTAGTTCGTTATCCTTCTCGAAGGGCAGATCCTGCTTTCAAAATACCTAATGGTGTGGCAAGAATTGGAACTCATGCTTTTGATTGTTGTTTGTATCTGACCTCTGTGAAGATGCCAGACTCTGTGATTTCTATTGGAACGGGTGCCTTTATGAATTGTTCCGCTCTGCAAGACATTGAACTCTCATGCAGGATCACAGAACTTTCGGAATCAGTTTTTGCAGGTTGTATCAGTTTAAAGAGCATCGATATCCCGGAGTATCACACAGATCCTCGATGATGCTTTTGCTGGCTGCGAGCAGCTCAAACGGATTGCAATTCCCAGCAGTGTAACCAAAATTCCCGAGTCGGCATTTTCCTCTTGTGAAAGTTTGAAAACTGTGGAGTATTCAGGCTCTCGTTCTCAATGGAACGCTATTTCCACGAATTCTGGCCTACAAAATGTCCCTGTAGCACCTGGTTCTATTGATGTTACGGTAACCAGCGACATCCGTACCGTTACCGCCAAAGTTGATGGCAGCAGCGTTCCCATCAACGATGGCAAATTCATTGTCACGATCGGTAAAACTGTGGAATTGACCGTCAGCGATCCTCAATACAGAGATCGTTATACCTGGGCAGGGGGCAGCGGCACTGTGAGTGCAGACAATACCACCTATACTTTTGTTGCAGGCCAGGATGATACAGCCGTAACTCTGAACACTGTCGAACACACAAATTATGACACCGGTGATTTCATCATCAGCGGTCTAGCGGACTATTCCTATGGGGACAATATCGATATCAGGATCGAGCCCAAGGATACACGCATCACAGATTACATTGTAAGATATGTCAGGAACGCAGGCACCCCAAACGAGGAAGAATTCAATGAGCTTCCAAAAGATGCCGGAACATACACCCTGCGAATCATTCAGGGTGATACCGTCCGAATCGACATTCCGGAAAAGATCACGATCCACCCCGTTACCATCACCAATGATACTTTCCAGAACGAACTCACTGTCACCCTTCCAGCGGATGCGGTGGAAGAGGAAGGCAATGATCATACGGCCACAGTGACTGTCCGGGCGGACAGCAGGCTGAATGCTCTTTTGCAATCTGACGAGATCAAACTTGAGATTGTCTATCTCAACGATATGGGAGAAGAAGTCATCACTCCCACAAAAGCAGGCAGGTATACCGTAAAGGTAAAGATCCATTCCAATAGTCCCAATCTGATCTCTGCCATCGTGGACGGAGGCACGTTTGAAATTCGCCAAAAAGCTGCTTCCATTGTTCCCACTGCAGAGCTTTATCCCCTGACCATTAAGAATGCTGCCGTTCTCATTGAGCATGATGGCGAAGAGATTCATGCTGAGAGAAACGAGATTGGTGATCTGGTTGCAAAGGTGCCTGAAAACGCCAGTGTAACTGTCACCTACATCAGCCAGAGCGATGCCATTGCGTTCGATCAATGGTTGGTCAGCGGTTTAGACGATTCGACCGATGTCAAACAAAATCCATTGCGCTTTCAAATGCCCGCAGGTGAAAAGGGTGTAACGATTGAAGCCATGACAAAAGATGCTTCCATCGAAGATGGTGGTTCTGGCATTCTGGGCACCGTTATGGTCATTGGTGCTGCCGCCGTGTTGACATGGCAGGGCTGCCGAATCGGTACGGAGCTTTATCTGAAGCGTATTCTCCCCGATGGCGCAGCGATCCCCGCCAATGCCACCGAACTTGCCGAACTGGTGTGGGATGATGCCGGCAAACCTGCTCCCGCTGCTGCGTTGGACAACGATGCCACCAATGCACAGAAGGCTCTCACCTGGGCTTCTGAGAACCAGCTGCTTCCTTCCAATAAAACTGCAGATGCTTCTGTAAGTTACTGGGAAGTGATTCAGATCTGGCGCAAGGCGCAGACACTCAAGAACTAACCCCTGGCAGGCAGAAAGCCCCTGACGATTACACTGTCAAGGGGGCTTCCTGCTGTTTATTGGTGAACCCAATAGAGTGTTCACGATCTTCTTCGTCTTTTTATGATGTACACCACCGGCCTGAAGTCATGGGCACCTTCTCTTTTTACCGCTTCGCGTGGCGCTCGCCCATGGGGATGACATCACAAAAGACGCACCGGCTCTTGGTGGAAAGGGCCACATCCTTGTGGTAGCAGCCAAAGAACCACTTTTCGTAGGTCAGCTTCAGCAGGACCTTATCAAGAAACAGGTGCAGGCGGTTGGATTCGCCCACCGCGAGGGAAGTAAAATCAAGGAATCTGCTTGGGGCATCGTGGGTCAGCACATAATCTACCTGCCAGCCGTTTGCTTCGAGATTGGCCTCACAGGCGGCGTATTCCTCATCGCTGGGCATCTCCTGCGGCCACCAGTTGTATCCGGCCTCCCGCTCTTCCTTGTCGGGGCTCTCGGTGCCGCCGAAGCAGAGGTATTTCTTTCCCTCCAGCTCCAGCACGCTGCCACGGCAGACATGGTACACATTGCCGCCCAAAGCCTGGACCCTGCCGCCAAACCGCTCCTCGACGGGGTACTGGGCAAGCAGGTCGTAATTCTCGTGGGCACCATCAAGGAAAAGCAGGGTATAGGGCGCTTGCGCAGCCAGTCGAGCTTTTTCTGTTCCTCCTTGCTGCCATCCCACACAAAGCCGAAATCGCCCAGCACCACCACAATGTCCCGTTTGCCCAGCCAGCGGAGCCTGCCGTGCTTGAAGCGGTCAAGCTCGCCGTGGGTGTCGCCTGTCAGATATACCATAGTCCCCTCCTGCCGCTTTGTGAAACCGTGGCAAAACCCTTGTCTCTGCGCGGCAAACCTGTTATTATTAAAGGAGCGAATCTTTGTTCGCCATTCTTTGTCATTTCCGGGCGCAGCGCCCGTATTTTATATATTATCGCTTTTTGAAGGAATTGTCCACATGAAACGTATTTTTGCACTGTTTTTGTCCCTTGCCGTCCTGTTCAGCTGCCTTGCCGTGACGGCCGGAGCCATGTTTGACCCCAGCACGGTCTACGATGTCAAGGCCCAGAGCGCCTATATCGTGAACACCGACACCAACATCATCGTCTATGAAAAAGACAGCGAGAAGCAGGTGTCTGCCGGGGGCCTGACGAAATATATGACCATTGCGCTGGTGCTGACCAACTATGCCGACCAGCTGGACAGCACGTTCACGATGCCCTTTGCCATCTCGGACTATGTCCACAACACCGACAACGCGACATGCGCTCGGGCGAGACCTTTACCTACCGGGAAGCCCTTTACGCCATGGTGACGCGCAACGCCAATGAGGCCGCCATGGGTCTGGCCTACGAGCTCTCGGGCGGCGATCTGGCGGGCTGGGTGAGCCAGATGAACGCCCTTTCCCAGCGCATCGGCACCACCAACAGCACCTGGACAGATGCCTGCGGGCTGGACAGCGGCAACACCACCACCGCCGTGGACATGTACCTGATCCTGCGCTACCTGATGAGCTTTGATGCCTTCAAGGAGATCTCCGCCGCCCCCACCTTCACGATGCCGGCCAAGGAAAAGCACGCCAAGAGCTTTGTGCTGCTGAGTCAGAACGTGGCCCTGAACAAGACCAGCGGCGGCAGGTTCTACCGCAGCGCCATGCAGGGCGGCATGTGCGACGTGATGGCCTACAAGAACGACAGCGGCGATCAGAGCTATGTCTCGTGGGCCAACAAGGACGGGGCCACCTACATCTTCTGCATCATGCAAAGCCCCGACACCTGCGATGATTACGGCTATTCCAACCGCCGCCCGGCGCTGTACGAGACCACCAAGCTCATCGACTGGGTGTTCGAGAGCTTTTCCATCCAGGCCGCGCTGGACACCGACCAGGCGCTGGCGGAGATCCCGGTCAAATACTCCTCCGATACCGACACCCTGCAGCTCTACCCCGCCGACAGCATGATGACCCTGCTGCCCTCCACGGGGGATGGCTCGGTGACGCAGAAATATTTCCACCTGCCCGATTACGCCACGGCCCCTATCCAGCAGGGCGACGTGGTGGGCACTGTGGAGCTCAAGCTGGCAGGCGAGACCATCGGCGTGGTGAACCTCATTGCCGGACAGGATGTCCATCAGAACCCATTGCTCTTCACGGTCTCCAAGGTACAGGCCTTCTTCCACAGCCTGTATCTCAAGGTGGTCATCGTCCTCTCCTTGCTCACTCTGGCTGTCTACGGCCTGTGGGTGTTCATCAACCTGTGGAACGGGCGCAGACCGAACCGAAAGATCCATAGAAGATAAACCCCACTGCCATCTACGGGATGCCACCGCCCCTGATAGGGGCGGCCTTGGCAAAACCAGACAGCTTTACGCCATGCCAAGGGCCCCACTATTAGGGGGGCTGTCACGCGAAGTGTGACTGAGGGGTTTCGCCACCGATCGCAAAGAAGCTCCACCTTCACGGCGGAGCTTCTTTCTATTTCTTAGTCGATCGTCGTTTTTGTTCTGCCGATGCCGAGCACTGCTGTCGTGATCTTTTTCCAGCTGTTGCAGCCGCACACGCCGTCCACCGTCAGCTGGTGCGGCGCTGGTAGCCCCTCAGGCTTCCTCGGTGCGGGTGCCGAACAGGCCGTCGATGCGGCTGCCGGTCTGATAGCCCAGTGTGGAAAGGGCGTCCTGCAGGATCATCACATAGCAGCCCCGGCTCCCACGCCGCAGGGTGGGGTAGCCCGCTGTGGTGCCGCTGCAGGCCGGGGTACCGTAGCGGCGGTCAAAGTGCACCCAGGTGGGGGTCTGGCTCAGGGGCTCCACATAGCCCCATGCTCCGGTGGACCGGGCGGCCCTATAGATGGCCGTGCGCCGGCTCTGGGTCAGGCTCTGGCCCACATCAAAGGCCACGCCGGCGTAATGCTGGCTGCGGGTGCCGTGGCCCCCTCCCAGATGCGCCGGAAGGCATACCCCACCGGGATGCCCTTGCCGTACTTGCGGCGGGTCAGGTTCCATGCCTCCATGGCGGCGATAGTCGTCCAGAGCACCGGGCTCCCCGATTTGCCCCGGAACTCCCGCAATGTCAGGGTGCGCTCGGTGCTGTAAGGCATCGGGTCGTTTTCGTTCAGGCTGTTGTAGGTGTACACCTTGTTCTCATAGGCATCGTAGATCAGCAGCCGTGCCATCCGTCATCCCTCCTCGCATTCGCAGCTCTGGGCACGGAGCGCAGCCCAGGTCTCCTCGTTCACCGTGCCTGTTACCAGCAGGTCCGCCCGCTCCTGTGCTGCCCGGACCCCTTCTGTTTCCTTCGGGCCGAAGCGGAAGTTCTCGGTCACATAGTCCTCGCCGCAGATCCGCATATAGCGTCCATTGAGCACTGTTCGATCTGCCCACATCCGGCCAACGCTCCCCTCTTTCATGGCACGGCCCGGGTAAGCATCGGCCTGCCCTGCATCCCGGTCAGGGTTGGGGGAAACGGCGGCCAGCTGCAGGCTCAGGGCCTCCACGGCCGTCCAGGTCTCTGCATCCGCGGCCCCGGTCTCAGGCAGATCCAGCAGGGCCTGCGCACTGCGGGTAGAGGCTGCCGTCTCGTCGGTATACCGGTCAGACAGGGGCGGGCTTTCCACGCTGTCGAAATAGTAGGCAATGCGCTGCAAAAGGAGGTTGTAGTAGAGCACCGCATCCCCCGTGGCCCCCACTGCCAGCGGTGTGCCCGGGTAAGGCAGGCGCTTCAGCGTGACCACCGGGCCGGACACCCGCAGGATGCTGCTTTGCCGTAGAGAGAATTCCAGGTCGTGCGCCCTACTACACCGTCCACCGTCAGCTTCGCAAAGCGCTGGTAGGCCCGCACGGAATTCTCGGTCGCCGCACCGAAGCTGCCGTCGATGGAAACAGCGGGGATGCTGCTCTCGTAAGCGCTCATCAGGTAGAGGTAGAACTGCAGCTCCCGCACTGCCGTTCCGGTGCTGCCCCGGCGCAGAATGCCCGGATACTCACCGGGGCGCAGGCTGGCCGTGAGCAGCCGGTTGGCGATATCGTTGTAGACCTCATACAGCTTGTTCCAGGTCGTGCGGCCCACCACGCCGTCACTGGTCAGGCCGAAGTAGCTCTGGAATCTCCGCACTGCCGCCGCCGTGCCTGCGCCGAATTTTCCGTCCACGGTCAGGGTGTTCAGGCTGGGATACACCGTACGGGCGATCTTGAGCCAGAACTGCACCAGCCGGACGTTCTGCCCGCTGCTGCCCTGCCGCAGGGCTGTACCCGGGTAGGCGTTGGGCCTGCCATTGTCGGACTGGATGCTGCGGAACTGATCGTAGAGTTCTGTCCAGGTGGCGCGGCCCACCACACCGTCCACAGACAGGCCGTATCTTCGCTGGAAGGCCCGAACCGCACCGGCGGTGCCGCTGCCATACACGCCATCCACTGTCACGGAGGGGATGCTGCTCTCGTACTGGGCCAGGGTGTTCAGCCAGAACTGCAGCTGCTCCACAGCGCTGCCGGAAGAGCCGACGCGCAGGACAGTGCCGCCCCAGGTGCCATCCGAGAGGGTGCCTGCGGCTGTTTCTCCCTCGCTGGTCAGCTCTGCAAGGTCTTTCACCGAAACGTAGATATAGCTGATCTTATACCAGGTCTGCCGCCCCACCACGCCATCAGCGGTCAGGTTGAACTGCTTCTGGAATCTCTTCACGGTCTCGGTCATCCTGCTGCCAAAGACTCCGTCCACGGTCAGCAGGCCGAGGAAGGGGTAATCCTTGGTGATGCGGTTCAGCTGCCGCTGCAGGGTGAACACCGCCGTGCCCCGGTCTCCCTGCCGGAGGGGGGAACCCGGATAGCTTCTGGGGATGGACTGGATGTTGCTGGTGCGGACGATCTCGATATCGCTGCCGTAGTAATATTTGAGGATGCTCAGGCATTGCGGCCCTGATTTGCCAGCGTGACCGTGCCCCACTGCTTGAGCCCCGGGCAGGTGACGGACTTCCCGTCACAGTATTCGGAGTAGTAGGGATTCACGGTGCCGGTCTTGCGGATGTAGGTGTTGAAGATATCATCCGTCAGCTTTACCATCACATCGAACACAGTGCGGCCATGGACATAATACTGATCGTAGCTGGTGGAGTTGGTGATATTGAAGGTGTAGCCCTTGCTGGGATACCACTCGGTGTAAATACGGTTGAGCGCCAGCGAGATCTGGCAGTGGATGTTCGCTTTCAACGCTTCAATGGGCCAAGTGGGGTAGACCTCGCTGGAAGCCACATTGGCGATATAATCCCGGAAGGACACCGTCACGTTCCGGGCCGAGGCGGCGGGCCTGCCCAGATGGACCGTGATATTTTTTGGCACGATGACCCGATCCAGCACCGGCTGCCGGTGCAGTGCTCGGTGGGGGACGGGCCGCTGCCGCCGTTCCCCGCAAACAAAGCGTGGGTGGGGATGATCACGGGCGGGTTGGCAATGTCTTTTCCCTCCTCGGTGTCCGGGATCATCTCAGGCCGGGCCAGCGTGACCTGCCCGGCAAAGATCTGGATGCCTGGATGCGGACGGTGCGGTAGCCCGGCTTTCTGGCCGTCAGGCTGCACACGGCATAGGCAGGGTCGTGGTGTTGTTCTCGTCCAGCGAGAGGGCGCAGGCCGGGGCACAGATGGCCACATCCTCGGCATTGCCTCGGCATCGGTGATGCGGTGAGCCGTGAAGCCGCTGCCGGTGATCACAACAGTCACTCCCTCCACCGGAGCCGACTGCCTGGGCCGATAGGTCTGGATACGCAGGATGCCATTCATCATATAAAAAACTCCTTTGCCGATAAGCTGATTCTCTTACAGCTTATTCCGCAAAGGAGCAGAGGGTGCATTTTTCAGTTGATGTAGCAGCGGTCCTGACCCACCAGCCAGTCCTCGCACAGGCGCTCGGCTTCTTCCACGCTGCGGCTCACACAGCGGAACAGCGCCCCGTTCAGTGAACAATAGGAGTAGCGGACTTTGGGCACACCGTTCGCATCCTTAAACTGTTCACAGCGTTCCTGCCCGGGCATCAGATAAAATGGTTCCATTTTCCACGCGCTCTCCTTATTTTTGTCATGTTATGGCATTCTGCGGCACCGCCGCGCAACACCTTGCCTATTGTATCACCATCCGGCGGCAAAGGCTATTCGCTGATTGGACAAAAAGAACCGTGATTCTTCGGCCATGATTGCCATTGACAAGGTGTTTTTCACATTTTGCCGCGGGCGCAGCGGTCGGCCCCACCCTTACACGACCATGCACCACAGCGGTGTGGTGATGAGGGAGAGCACCGTAGAGACCGCAACGCACTTGCTGGCAAAGGCGGAATCCCCGCCGTACTTTTCCGCCAGAACGGCGGTCACGCCGCCCATGGGCATGGCGGCCAATACCACGGAAACACCGGTCACAAGGCTCTCCGCGCCGCAGAGCCTGCAGCCCAGCAGCACCGCCGCGGGATGAGCCCCAGCCGGATGAGGCAGTAGAGGAAGCAGTCCTTATCCCAGAGTTTGCCCATCCGGCTGCTGCCGATGATGGCACCGATCAGGATCATGGAAACACCCATGTTGCAATTGCTCAGGCTCTTGACGGTGCGGCCCAAAAAGCCGGGCAGCGGCAGCTGAGAGGCCATCAGCACCATGCCCACCACGACCGCCAGGATGCAGGGGTGGGTAAATGTTTTCCGCAGCACGGCCCTGCGGTCTGCCCGCATCTCCTCTTTGGAAGCAGGCTTTTCGTCCTGCAGAAAGTAGCTCACGCCCACCGACACATTGCCACACGCTGGGGGATGAGGTAGATGGAGCTGAGCAGCAGGCCGCTGCTGCCCCAGATGCCGTCCACCAGTGCGCTGCCCAGAAACGCACCGTTGGAGCAGACCGTGCCATACTGGTAAACACTCCGCTTTGCAAAGGGCAGCCAGTTGTAGCCCAGGGCACACAGCACCACACAGCCGATCTGCAGCGCCAGCGAGATCACAAGGATCGACGCACTGCTCTTCAGCACATCCCAGCTGAACTCCACCAGAAACGACTGGATGATGTTCGCGGCAGGATGACATTGATGAGCAGGTCGGTCAGGCACTTGCGTCCCTGCGCGTTGATGATGCCCTTGCGGGCCAGAAAAAAGCCAATGAGGGTCAGCAGCGCAAGCTGGCCCTGCAATGTCAGCAGACTTGAAATTTCAGCCATGATTCCTCCTGTGTTTTGCACCAAAAAAGACTTCTTTGTTCAAAGTATAAGAAATCCGGCCGGGAAAAGCAAGGATTCCGATCAATTTTCAGCCCAGTGGCAGGTACACCACCGCTTTTGCCCCGCAGGGGCTGTTCTGTCCGAACACTGCCCTGCCGCCATGGGCGGCGGCGATCTGCTGCACTACATATAAGCCAAGGATATGGGGCGCATTTCCGGCAGGCTCCGCAGCGTTCAGCGCCGCCAGAACGGCAGCCGGATAGCCGATGCGTCATCCGCTACGGTCAGGCAGAAGCGCTCCCCTGCCCGCCGGGTGTACACGGTAATGTTCACCGGCTTTGGGTTATGCCGGACGCTGTTGTTCAGCAGGTTTTCCAGCAGCCGTGCCAGCAGCGCCTCATCCACCGAAAGCACCGTCTGCTCTGCCGGTTCTTCCTGTTCCAGCGTGATCCCGCAGCGCTCTGCCAGCGGGCTTTCGCAGAACTGCGCCACCAGCTGCCGGAACAGCGGCCCTGCCCGGAGGTCTTTCCGGCGCAGGGGTTGGGCACCGTATTCCAGCTTACTGGTCAGGTTCAGGTCATCAATGAGGGTGCGGAGCTTTTCGCACTGGGTGCGGATGCCGGCCGCTTTCTGCCGGGAGCTGTCCGGCAAAAGTGCATCCTGTTCCAGCTGCTCCGCCCAGCCTAAGATCAGCGCCAGCGGGGTGCGCACGTCATGGCTGACCCCTGCGATCCACTGGGTGCGGGCGTTGTCCCGCCGGGAAAGCATCTCGTTTTTGGCTTGCAGCTGCGCCCCGGTCTGGTTCAGCTTTTCTGCCAGTTCCCCGGCAAAACCATCCGTAGGCAGCTGGACGGTCTGCCCCTGCGCCAGAGCATCCAGACCGTTTGCCACGGTCTCCAGCCGCTTTGCCCCCCGCCAGCTCAGCCAGAAGCAGAGAATCAGACCCAGCATCAGCAATCCCAGTGCTGCCGCCGGGAGCACCCGCACCATGCTCAGAGCAAAGTCCGGTGAGCTGTAAATGCTGTACTTCCACAGGCTCCCCTTTGGCAGCCCGATGACAAACAGCCCGTAGGGTTCCGTCCAGCAGAACACCGGGTAATCCGCCAGATACCAGCGGGAAAATTTGGCGATATCGCCGGGAGTGTAGGCATGGTTCAGATCCTGCGGCAGGCCGTAGCTCCAGCGGATGTTTCCCACATCGTCCAGCACCATCGCCCACTCGTAGCCGTTCATCCACTCCTGCGGGGTACGTTCTGCCCCAAAGGCAAGCCCTTCAGCGGTCTCCACCATGGAATCCGCGATCTCGCTGGAGGAATACTCCCGCTGCGGCAGGCGGCAGCTCTCCTGCCAGCCCAGCCAGCCCAGCACCGCAACACCGGAAAACAACAGCAGCAGAACAATGCCCACCGCCGCCAGCACATACCGCCGGATCAGGCGCACAAAGGTTTTCATGCTTTGTCCCCCTTTGTCAGCTTATAGCCGATGCCCCGCACTGTCCGCAGAAACTGCGGCGCACCGGTTCGGCTTCCAGCTTCTCCCGCAGATGCCGGATATGTACCCCCAGACTGTTCTCGCAGCCATAGTAATCTGCGCCCCAGACCGCCGCACAAAGGGCATCGTAGGTAACGATGTGTCCCCGGTTCTCTGCCAATTTCCGCAGCAGCGCCAGCTCGGTAGCAGTCAGCGTCAGTGTTTTGCCCTCTGGCAGGGTAACAATGGCATCATTCAGGTCTACGCACCGCTCCCCCAGCTGCAAAGGTGCCGGTTTTGTACGGGACAGCTCTGCCCGGTACGCCCGCTGCAAAATATGCTGCACCCGCAGCAGCAGTTCCTGCATCAGAAAAGGCTTGGTCAGGTAGTCGTCTGCGCCAAGACCCAGCCCAAACAGACGGTCGGCATCCGCATCCCGTGCAGAGAGAAACAGCGCCGGAACGTCCGCTTTTGCCCGCAGCGCCCGGAACAGCGAAAACCCATCCCCATCCGGCAGGTTGATATCCAGGATCATCAGCTCCGGCTGTTCTGCCGCAAAGCAGATGCGGGCAGCGGCGCAGCTTTGGGCGGTTCTGATATGGCCATATCCTGCGCCCCGCAGCTGCTCACACAGCAGTGCCAGCAGCTCGGCGTTGTCGTCCACAATGAGAAGCTTTGCATCATAAATGGTATCCATAAGGGCAGTTCTCCTTTCCCGCCTTTACTATACCACACTTTTTGCGCCGCAGCGGAACGCCTGCAAATTTAAGGGGAATTTAAGCTGCGCTTCCGGTCAGTTTAAGGCAGCGGGTGTATTCTGGCATCGTTCCGAAATCCATGAATGCGAAAGGAGACCATTTATGAAACCTGTGATCGAGACCCATGCCCTTTGCAAAAGCTACCATGGCCGTCCGGTGGTGGATCATTTGAACCTGACTGTCCCGGAGGGCTGTGTCTACGGCTTTTTAGGCCCCAACGGTGCGGGCAAATCCACCACCATGAAGATGTTGCTGGGACTTGTACACCCCACCGGCGGCAGCGTGGAGCTGCTGGGGCACACCCTGAACGAAGCAAACCGCATTGCCCTGCTGCGGCAGACCGGCAGCCTGATCGAATCCCCCTCCGGTTACCTGCACCTGACTGCCCGGGAAAACCTTTCCATCGTGGCTGACTTGAAAAACGTGGACCGGAAGGACATCCCCCGGGTGCTGGAGATCGTGCACCTGACCAAAGACGCTGACCGGAAGGTAGGGCAGTATTCCCTTGGCATGAAGCAACGGCTGGGCATTGCCATGGCGCTGCTGGGCAGCCCCAAACTGCTGATCTTGGACGAACCTACGAATGGTCTGGACCCGGCGGGCATTCAGGAGATGCGCAGCCTGATTGCTTCCATGCCCCAGACCACCGGAGCCACCGTGCTGATCTCCAGCCACCTGCTGGGCGAGATCGAGCAGATGGTGGATCAGGTGGGCATCCTGAACCACGGCAAACTGCTGTTCGAGGGTTCCTTGCAGCAACTGCAAAAGCACAGCCGGGGCGGCATTCTGCTGCGGGTGCTGGATGCACCCAAAGCCGCAGCGTCCTGCAGCAGCAGGGGGTAAAAGCCGCTGCACCGGCAGACCAGCCGGACACCCTGCAGCTGCCCCCGCTGCCGGACGAAGCGCTGGCGGCACTGGTCTGCACCCTTGCCGAAAGCGGCGTGGGCGTGGTTGCCTGGCGGCCCAGACAAAGAGCCTTGAGGACATCTTCCTCAGCCTGACCCAGACCAGCGGGGAGGTGGCGTAAGATGGCAGCTTTCCGTGCAGAACTGCAAAAAGCCCACCGTAGGCATGACCTTGCCTCTGCCTGCTCCTCCCCGGCATTGTCGTGCTGTGGGTGGGCGGCCTTGCCCCGGCAGACCCGGAGGAGCTTGCCAATGGTTACAGCGCCCTGCTTTACAGCCTGCCCGTCATTGAAGCCATTCTGATGCCGGTGATGATGGCAGTGCTGGCCTCCCGGCTGTGGGATATGGAGATCAAAGGCAACACCGCCAAGCTGCTCTACACCCTGCAGAGCCGCCGCAGCCTGTTTGCAGGCAAAGCGGTCTTTGGAGTGCTGGAGGTGCTGTTGATCACGGTGCTGGAGCTGGCCTGCGTTCCGGTGCTGGGGCGTGTCCATGGTTATACCGAAGCCTTTCCCACCGGGCAGCTGGTCTATCTGTTCGTCTGCACACTGGCGGTGGACGCAATGCTCTTCTTTGGCGAATTTCTGCTGATGCTGTGGGTAGGCAATCCTCTGCCGGCGCTCTGCGTGGGCATTGTAGGGGCGCTGGTGGGGCTGTTCTCTGCTTTTATGCCGCCGCTTGTCAGTTATTTTGTGCCCTTTGGGTATTACATCCCTCTGAGCGCCTACGAAGTGGCGAACTGGGACAAGGCACCCACACCGTCACCTACGGCACCCGCCCCTTCAACTGGGGCTGCTGGCCTTTACCCTTGCGCTGGGCGCTGTGCTGTTTGCCCTTGCGTGGCGCAAGGTACAGGACGAGGAGGTATAAAACCATGCTGAAACGCTGTATTATTGCGGAGAACCGCAAACTCCACGCATCCCCCATCTGGGCAATGTTCTTTCTGCTGCCCATTCTTTCGGCCACCTACGGCACTTTCAATTACCTGCAAAATCTTGAGATCCTCACCGACGGCTGGTATAGCCTGTGGACCCAGCACACCCTGTTTTATTCCATGTTCTTCTTCCCTGCCATGGTCGCCACCTATGCTGCCTACCTGTGGCGGCTGGAGCATCTGGGGCACAACTGGAACCTGATCATGGCAAGCCCCGTGCCGCCGCTGGACCTGTTTGCCGCAAAGTTTGCGGTGGTGACAAAGCTGGCGCTGCTGACCCACGGCTTTGTGTTTGCGCTGTTCGTGTTCTGCGGCAAGGTATTTGCCCATCTGCCCGGGCTGCCGCCGGTCACCTTACCTCTGGTTTTTACTGCGGGGACTGCTGGGTGCGTTGGCTGTCATTGCCGCACAGCTGGTGCTGGCCATGGTCATCCGCAGCTTTGCCGTGCCCATTTTTCTGGGGTTGCTGGGCGGGATTACCGGCATCTTTATCAGCTCCAAAGGCTTTGGAATCCTGTGGCCCTATTCTCTGATGCAGCTGGGTATGAACTCCAACAAAAGTGCGGATGCTCTGGCGGGCAGCTACGGGCTGTTTGCCTTCAGCTGCATCTTCTGGCTGGGGACGATGTTCCTTCTGGCATGGCTCCTGCTGAAAAAACGGGATGTCCGGGCATAGCACAAAGGGGAGAGCTCCTTTCACGGGAGCCCTCCCCTTTTTTCAGCTGTTCAGCTGCTGCATGATCTTCCTGACCTCACTGCCGGAGTATCCTCCCTGAGCAGCTGGGTGCGGATGGCCGTATCACTGCGGCCCTGACTGCGCATCCTCGCCGCGCTGTACGGCACGGTGCCGCCGCTGGAAACGCCGCTTTTGCCCACCTTCAGCCGGTGTCACCCGTCAGGCTGCCGCGCTTCGCCGCTGCATCGGCGCTGGCTTTTTCGGCAGTCCGGCTGGCCTTTTCCTGCTTGGCTGCCCACTGGCTCTTGCTCAGATCCAGCCGCTCTGCCGCAAGGGCATTGCTGACCTGCTGCTGGCGGAGTTTATCCTGATATTCCTGCTGCGCCTGCTCGTTTTTGTACTGCTGCTGTGCCAGCTCATCCTGCCGCAGCTGCTCCTGCATTTTCTGCTTCCACGCCGTGTCGGCCCGTTCGGCTTCATAGGCGCGGTTGCCTGCATAGATGTTGTACCCGGTGTTCAGCAGGCTGCCTGCCATGCTGCCCAGACCCGTGGTGCCGGTAATGGCCAGCTGGGCCGCATCGCCCAGAAGGCCCAGCACGGTCATCACATTGTTGAATCCCTGCTGGCGGCGGGCCGCCTCCTGCTGTTCCTGTGCCGCGTAGTAACCGTACAGGCTGTCCAGCTGGCCCAGATAATCCTGATAGCGCCCGTAATCCCGGGTGTAGGCCATGTTGTAGGCATTGCCCTTTTGTTCCAGCTGGGTGTAGTAATCCGCCAGCTCCCGCTCATACTTCTGCCGGGCATTCTGCTCCTGCCCGTTCAGCTGGTCGATCTGCTCCACCAAGGCATCGCCGCCGCTCTGGTAGGTATCCAGCGCCAGCCGGTACAGCGTTGGGATGGCCTCGCTCAACGCACCGATCTGCTGCTGGTATGCCTGCCGGGCCGCACTGGCCGCGTAGCTGGAACCATAGCCGCCGGTCAGGGCAGCGCCTGCGCCGCCGCGTCGGCACTGGCGTTCTGGGCATTCTGGGTGTACAGCTAGGCGTACTGGCGGTACAGTGGGTCGGCACCATAGCTGTAACTGAATTCCTTCCGGTCCATCAGATCCTCCATCAGGCCGTCAATGCGGCCTGATAGGCGCTCTCGTAATCGCCGGGGCGGTTGGCCTGCCACTGCTTCAGGTCGCTGGCCGCGTCCGTCACCTCCTGCGAGGGCCGGTACTCCGCCGAAGCCAGCGCGTTTTCCACATCCTGCCGGTTTTTCAGCCCGCCTGTGGTGTACTCCTGCTTCTTTTTCTCGCTCATGTCTCCTCCTTTCCCAAACTGCCGGAAAGCCTGCCCCGCAGCTCCTCCGAGAAATTCTCCGTGTCCAGATTGCAGAGCACATACTGCAATTGCTCCTGCATCTGGTACAGATAGCTGCGCAGTGCCCGGGCATCCTCCGGTCCATGTTATCGCTGAGCTTGGGCAGACCCAGCTTGCTCAGGCCGTTCATGCTTGCCATGAGGTATCCTCCTCCCATAATTTTCCCTTTGCCGGGGCGATGGTGCGCACAAGACTGCGCAGTGTGATCTGTCCTTTGCCACGAAGCCGCAGCCGCAACGACCCGCACCGCCGGGGCACAAAAGGCAGGTCATAGCTGCGGCGGCGCTTGGGCGGCAAGGGTGGCCACCGTCTCCCACGCGCCGCCGTCATAGCTTACTGCCACCTCCACCGTGCTGGTGCGTTCGGCGTCCAGACGCAAGGTCAGCCGGGAGAGGTACCGCTCCTCGGGGCTGTCCAGCCCCAGATCTCCGGTGGTCAGGGCAAACTCCACGCCCTGTTCCGTCCCCTCGCTTCTCTGCCTGCCGCTTCCCGGCTGGGATCAGCGGCCAGAGCGCCCGGCCATCCCAGAGATAGAGCTGCCCGCCGGTGCTGGCCATCTCAAAGGAGCAGACATCCTCCTCGTGCCAGAGGCCCCGCTCGGTGTCATAGACCAGCAGACGCACCTCGTTTTCCCGGCTGACATGCAGATAATACCGGCCATCCAGCGCGCCGCCCACGGCCTGCTTCACATTGGCAAGCCGCCCGGCATCCAGCGCCGCCGACACCTTGGCCGGGATGCTGCCGTCCCACGCCATCACGCCGTCGGGCGAGAGATAGTACAGCGTCTCGTTCAGCACGCAGAGACTGCGGGCCGCGTTTCTGGCCACGCCCCGGCATCGCAGGGAGCTGAGCTGGAAATCCGAGGGCTTGGAGCCGTAGAGCTTGTGCAGAGTGTTTTCCTTGAAGAACAGCGCATAGCCCATGCAGGTGGCCGCGCCGGTAAAGGGGCCGTCGCTGCCCACGGTCACGGCATAGCTGTCTGCCGCAATGCCCGGTAGGAGAACCAGTTGGTGGGGTCGCCCAGCTTGCAGGCATAGATGACATTCTCGCTGCTGGAACAACCCCACACCCGGTTGTCGCATTCGGTCAGGTACTCAAGGTCGGGCACCCGGCGCTCCACCTTCACGCCCTCCGCCGGGAAATACTCTTCCGCTGTGTGCCGTCCATGCTCACCCAGACAGCACTGCTGCCATTGTGGACAAGCCTGCCGTAAAAGTGTTCGCCGCCCGGGTCAGCCCGCAGGCGCAGGGTGGTTTCGGTCACACCGTACACGATGCGGTCGCCGTCCAGCCCGGCCCACTGGCCTGCCTGTTCAGCCCCCGTACCGGTCAGGTCACGGTGTCCCACACCCGGAACTCCGCCCCGATGCCTCAGCGGTCACAAGGCAGTAGTCCAGCGGGATCACCGTCCAGTTGCCCGAAGCCTCGCTGTACACCTCCAGCGTGTTCTCTGCGGAATAGGGCTTGTCCGGCTCGTTCAGCTTCAGAAACAGCTGGCCGTCCTGCGGGTGTTCCGGCTCCTTCGTGCCCTTGTCCTTCACCTCGTAGGTATTCCCCGAAGCATCACAGGGCGCAAAGCTCACGCTCAGGCTTCCCGCCTCCCAGGCAGCACCCAGCGGGGCCGCACTGCCGTCGGCCGTATCGAACGCCACCTTGTCCGGGAAGATCAGTATCTTTGTTCCGATGCCCACCATCGTCTTGCGGCTGTCTGCCACGGCATTTTTCACGGTGACCGGCTGGGCCGGGGCCTCGTCCGGGGTATAAACCAGGTCCTGCCCGCAGACGGTCAGCAGACCGTTCAGGTGATACATCCGTTCAGCCGGCCAGCTCCTGCACCTGCGGCGGGCAGCCGGGTGCTCAGGGCCGGGAAATCCCGGGCCGAAAA
>ENA-OQCP01000517-OQCP01000517.1-human-gut-metagenome-genome-assembly--contig:-NODE-517-length-17186-cov-3.073744_pt1 | contig 17186 bp, 24 predicted proteins | sample MGYA00242760_ERZ504583 | MGnify/ENA primary metagenome ERZ504583 (study PRJEB26092, sample SAMD00036308) | human gut metagenome | host: Homo sapiens | study: EMG produced TPA metagenomics assembly of...
GCATCTATGGACATGACAACGAGGTCTCTTGCAATGGATTCCTTTTTTATGGCTCTTCCAAGGTGATGAAACTGGCACTTTCTGCCGGGCAGTCTTCCAACTTGCATGACATAGTCCGCATTTTCCGGCAGGAATCGGTCATCCATGACAATCTGCAGGAGGAGATGCTGCGGATTGTCTTGAAACGTTTCATCATTACCTGCACACGCATTGCGCGCCAGCGTTTTGGGGTGGGGCAGGAGAAGGAAAAGACGTTTGACATCATCCGGCAGTATTACGTATTAGTGGACCGGCATTTCAAGGAGAAGAAGCAAGTGCAGGATTATGCCGATATTCTTTGCCGTTCTCCCAAGACACTTTCCAATCTGTTCTCGACCTGCGGGTTGCCTTCCCCTTTACGGGTGATTCATGACCGCATTGAGGCAGAAGCCATGAGATTGCTGCTGTATACCCACAAAAGCGCTAAGGAAATCAGCTCCATTCTGGGCTTCGAAGACTTGTCCGCGTTCAGCCGTTTTTTCAAGAAAATGACCGGCGAGAGTGTCTCGGACTACCGGAAAAGAGTGAAACGGGAAGAATTGCCAACTGTTGCGGAATAATTGCCATTTCGTACGTGGTGGAAAACAAGGAACTTTGCAAAAACAAAAATCAAGTCATATTACTGAAACCATTTAAAAAGTAGAACAAAGATGAAAACGAAATTGCAAAACTTGTTTATGGCTGCGTTGACGCTGGCCGCTTCCACTCAAAAGTTGGGTGTTAATTTGATCCGTGTAGCCATCCTGGTTATTTTCGTATGGATTGGTGGGTTGAAATTCTGGAATTATGAGGCTGAAGGGATTGTCCCTTTTGTGGCGAACAGCCCGTTCATGAGCTTCTTTTATACAAAGAGTGCCCCGGAGTACAAGGAGTATAAGCTGAAAGAGGGCGAGTTCAATGAGGCGAAACATCAGTGGCACGTGGAGAACAATACGTATGGTTTCTCTCACGGTCTGGGCATTCTGATTATGACCATCGGCATTCTGACATTTCTGGGGATATTCTCTCCGAAAATCGGACTGGCGGGAGCTGCACTGGCCATTGTCATGACAATAGGTACCCTCTCTTTCCTGGTGACAACCCCTGAAGTGTGGGTGCCGACTTGGGAAGCGGGGAGCACGGCTTTCCGTTGCTGACGGGGGCAGGGCGCTTGGTCATCAAGGATACGGCCATTCTTGCCGGTGCCATTGTCGTACTGTCTGACAGTGCAAAAAGAGTATTGAACCAATTAAGGAAATAGACGTATGAAACAGTATGATGCCATTATCATCGGATTCGGCAAGGGCGGAAAGACGCTGGCAGCCGAGTTGGCAAAACGGAAGCTGGACGTCGCCGTAGTGGAGCGTTCGGAAAAGATGTACGGAGGGACATGTATCAATATCGGTTGCATTCCCACAAAAACATTGGTGCATGCGGCAAAGCAGGCGGATAAAGACGCTTCTTGGGAGGTCAAGAAGGCATACTATCGTCAGTCCATTGCAAGGAAGGAAGAGGTCGTCTCTTTCCTGCGTCAGAAGAATTATCACAATCTGGCCGACAATCCTCATGTAACGGTCTATACAGGCATCGGCTCCTTTGCGGGTCCGGATGTGGTGGAAGTTGGGATGGCGGAAGGGACATTACAATTGCAAGCTCCCCGGATATTCATCAATACGGGTGCCGAAACCGTCATTCCACCGATAGAGGGGATACAAGGTAACCCACGGGTATATACCAGCACCTCCATTATGGAACTGACTGAGCTGCCGGCACAGCTCGTCATTGTAGGCGGGGGATACATCGGACTGGAATTTGCTTCCATGTATGCTTCGTTCGGTTCGCAAGTCACGGTGCTCGAGGGCTCTTCCGAACTGATATCCCGGGAGGACCGGGACATTGCGGACAGTGTCCGGGAGGTATTGGAACAGAAAGGAATCGTTTTCAGGCTGAATGCACGCGTGCAGTCCGTGAAAGGCCCTGACGTCATTTACCGGGATGCAGTCACGGGAGAGGAGCATCAGTTGCAGGCTGATACCATCCTGCTGGCTACCGGCCGGCGTCCGAATACGGCTGGCTTGAATCTGGCGGCGGCAGGTGTAGAGGTGAATGAGCGCGGTGCCATTGTGGTGGACGACTATTTGCAGACTACCAACCCAAGATACATGCTATCGGTGATGTAAAGGGCGGTTTGCAGTTTACCTACATTTCTTTGGATGATTACCGCATTCTGCGCGAAGACCTTTTCGGGGCGGGAGAACGCAAGGTGTCCGACCGTGACCCGGTGAGCTATTCGGTATTCATCGACCCGCCGCTTTCACGCATCGGGCTGAGCGAAGCGGAAGCACGCAAGAAGGGATTGAATATAAAGGTCAACAAGCTGCCGGTAGCCGCCATTCCGCGTGCCAGGACTTTGGGCGATACGAACGGACTCTTCAAGGTGGTGGTGGACGCCGATACGGACAAGATAGTGGGATGTACGCTGTTTGGTCCGGAATCGAGCGAGGTCATCAACCTGGTGGCAATGGCTATGAAGACCGGGCAGGAATATACCTTCCTCCGTGATTTTGTCTTTACACATCCCAGCATGAGTGAAGCACTGAATGACTTGATGGGCTTTTAAAGATTATTTAGGCACAATATCCGTCAATTTGCAGGAAGAGCATTTGCGTATCTCCCCAAAAATGACGAATATTGTGCCCGAATTCTATAAACCCCAATAGTCATGACCCGGATATCTGCCATAGGCATTGCACTGCTGTGCATTTTATGCGTAACCTCTTGCGGCTTAAAATCAAGACAGACTACTACCGAATCTTCTTCCGAAACGGGCTATTCTCCGGTTACGACAGACACGGCAGCTACCATTGTACCGTGCTATGCCAAAGGCTATACGGTGAAATATCTTCCGCACCATGTCCGTCTGGTGGATATACACGACCCTCAAAAAGAAAGCAGCAGCACTTTCCACTATGCGCTGGTACCGAAAGGCATAAAGCCTGTCGGCATACCGAGCGACTATACGGTGATTGAAACGCCGGTAGAGCACGTTATGTGTATGACATCCCTGCAACTTTCCAACTTCATCCGTCTGGATGCCTGCAATTATGTGGTGGGCATCACCAGTACGCGCCATCTCTTCAACAAGGAGATGAACGACCGTTTGAAGTCCGGCGAGACCGTGAAGATTGGTATCGAAGGGAACTTTGATAATGAAGTGATAATGAGCATGAATCCGGATGTTATCTTTATCTCTCCTTTCAAGCGGGGCGGATATGATGCCATGCGGGAAATCGGTATTCCACTGGTTCCCCATTTGGGATATAAGGAGATGACTCCGTTGGGGCAGGCTGAATGGATAAAATTCATCGGCATGTTTATAGGCCAGGAAGTGGAGGCGAATGAAAAGTTTGCTGCGATAGAGAAGCGCTATAACGAATTGAAGGAACTGGCTGCCAACGTGAAGAAGCGTCCGGTGGTATTCAGCGGCGAGATACGGGGTGGCAACTGGTATGCAGTGGGAGGAAAGAGCTTTCTTGCCGAACTGTTCCGTGATGCCGGTGCGGATTATTTCTTGAAAGACGATCCCCGTTCGGGAGGTGTCACGCTGGATTTTGAAACCGTATATAGCCAGGCGGAGAGTGCGACTATTGGCGCATTGTCAACAGCTATGACGGGACATTCACGTATGATGCCTTGAAGTCCCTCGACCCGCGTTATGCCGACTTCCGTGCGTTTCGTGAGAAGGGAGTGGTATACTGCAACATGCGTGAGAAACCCTTCTACGAAAGTATGCCCATGCAGCCCGAAATTGTATTGGAAGACTTGATACATGCTTTCCATCCCGATTTGTTGCCTGACTATAAACCGACTTACTACGAACTGCTGAAATGATAAAAAGACCCGTACTTCCGTTGATGTTGCTGACACTGGCATCTATCTTTCTTTTTTTCCTGCTGAACCTGCTTTTGGGGTCGGTTCACATCCCTCTGCGCTCCGTGTGGAACATATTGTGGGGAAATACGGATGAATCCGTTATTTGGCAGAATATTATCTGGAAGTCCCGCGTGCCCCAAGCGTTGACGGCATTGGTGGCGGGAGCAGGCTGTCAGTCAGCGGTCTGCAGATGCAGACGGTGTTCCGCAATCCGCTGGCAGGGCCTTCGGTATTGGGCATCAGTTCAGGTGCCAGCCTGGGTGTGGCTTGTGTGGTATTGCTGTCCGGGGCGATGGGCGGTGTGGCATTGAGCCGTTTGGGGTATATGGGCGAGGTTGCCTTGTCGGTTGCCGCCATTATCGGTGCGCTGGCTGTGATGGCGCTCATTGTCTATGTCTCCCAGAAGGTGAAGGGCAACGTGACGCTGCTGATAATCGGTGTGATGATAGGCTATGTGGCAAGTGCCGTCATCGGCGTATTGAAATATTTCAGTGTGGAAGAGGATATCCGTGCGTATGTGATTTGGGGCTTGGGCAGTTTTGCCCGTGTCTCGGGCGACCAGATGGTGCTGTTTGTCTGCATCATGGCTGTGCTGCTTCCGTTGTCCTTCCTGCTGATAAAGACGATGAATCTGTTGCTGCTGGGCGATGGCTATGCACGCAATCTGGGACTGAACATCAAGCGGGCACGCCTGCTGGTTATCTCATGCTCCGGTGTGCTGGTGGCTATTGTAACGGCCTATTGCGGTCCGATTATGTTTATCGGGTTGGCGGTTCCCCATCTGTGCCGTGCCATCTTCCACTCTTCGGACCATCGGGTGCTGATGCCTGCCACATTGCTGGTAGGCGCTTCCCTGGCATTGGTCTGCAATCTGATAGCCCGTATGCCCGGCTTCGAGGGAGCTTTGCCGGTCAACTCGGTGACGGCACTGGTAGGTGCGCCGGTAGTGGCTTCTGTACTTTTTAGAAAACGGAAAGGAGAATTGAATGAATAAGGAAACCATACATATAGAGAATCTTTCCATCGGTTACCCCGGTAAGGGGGATGTGAAAGTGGTGGCAGACGGCATTTGCGCCGGAATTAACAGTGGTGAGCTGACTTGCTTGTTGGGAGCTAATGGAGTGGGGAAGTCCACGTTGCTCCGTACGTTGTCCGCCTTCCAGCCTAAACTTGGAGGAAACATATTTATTGAAGGAAAAGAGATAGGGGACTATACCGACAAGCAGCTTTCGCGCGTCATCAGTGTGGTGCTGACGGAGAAGTGCGATATACGCAATATGTCCGTCGTAGACTGATAGGTCTGGGACGCAGCCCCTACACCGGTTTCTGGGGAACCCTTTCGAAAGAGGACAAGACTGTGGTGGACAAATCTATCGCCCTGGTAGGCATTCCACATCTGGCACACCGCATGGTGCATACGCTGAGTGACGGTGAACGGCAGAAGGTGATGATAGCCAAGCGCTCGCCCAGGAAACTCCCGTCATCTATCTGGATGAACCGACAGCTTTCCTCGATTTTCCCAGTAAGTAGAGATGATGCAACTGCTTCACCAACTCAGCCGGCAAACGGACAAGACGATTTTCCTTTCTACCCACGACCTGGAACTGGCCCTGCAGATAGCGGACAAAATATGGCTGATGGATAAGGTGAACGGAGTGACCATCGGTACACCCGAGGACCTTTCGCTGAACGGCAGTCTGAGCAACTTCTTTGCCCGTAAGGGTATTGCCTTCGATTTGGAAACGGGACTGTTCAGGGTAGCCAATGAATATACCTCCCGGATACGTTTGGCGGGTCACGGGCAGAAGTATGCCATGGTGCGCAAGGCGTTCCAAAGAAACGGGATTCTGGCAAACCGGAATGTTGAATCGGAGATCTATATCGAAACCGGAGATTTGAAGGGAGACGGCAGCTTCGTATTCCATCGACCGGGCAAGGAGCCGGTAACGGTGTACTCCATTGAGGAATTGCTGCAAATAGTCTTGTCATTCCATTCCCTATGATGCACCATTCTGCAAAGGATAATTATGTCCACTTAACGACGACTCCGGTCCCCCGGCTGATTACGTCATTGGCTGTGCCGACCATCATCAGCATGCTGGTGACGTCTTTCTATAACATGGCAGATACCTATTTTGTGGGTAAAATAAATACCCAGTCTACGGCTGCCGTAGGTATCGTGTTTTCTGTGATGTCCATTATCCAGGCTGTGGGATTCTTCTTCGGTCATGGTTCGGGGAACTACATCTCCCGTAAGTTGGGGGCGCAGGAAACGGAGAGTGCCGAGAAGATGGCATCCACCGGCTTCTTTTTTGCCTTGTTTATCGGAGCGGCTCTGGCTGTGCTGGGATTGCTGTTCCTTACACCGCTTTCCCTTGCTTTGGGGTCGACGCTACTATTCTTCCGTATACGGAGCGCTATTTGGGAATCATTCTGCTGGGTACTCCTTTTATGACCGCCTCATTGGTGCTGAATAACCAAATACGTTTTCAAGGTAATGCGGCGTATGCCATGGTGGGGATTGTGAGCGGGGCGGTCATCAACGTAGTGCTCGATCCTATCCTGATTTTTGTATGCGATATGGGCATATCCGGTGCCGCACTGGCCACAGTAGTCAGCCAGATATGTAGTTTCATCCTTTTGCTATATATGGGGCGCAGAGGAGGAAATATACGTATACGTTACAGAAACTTTACGCCTACACTGGCTTTCATCAAGGAAATTATTGGGGGCGGAACTCCGTCACTCACCCGGCAGGGACTGGCAAGCGTGGCAACCATTTTGCTGAATGTGGCGGCCGGTGTATATGGTGACGCAGCTATTGCAGGGATGTCCATTGTGACGCGTATCTCTATGTTCATCAATGCTTTCCTAATTGGTTTCGGGCAAGGCTTCCAACCGGTATGCGGATTCAATTATGGTGCCGGGCTGTATGCCAGAGTGCGCCAAGGATTCTGGTTCTGTGTGAAGGTAGGCTTTTTCTTTTTGCTGGTTTGTGCGGTGGCAGGTATGGGATATGCCGAGGAGATTGTCTCCATCTTCCGCAAGGGAGACCCTGCTGTTGTAGCTACCGGTGCGGCAGCATTGCGCTGGCAGTTCATCACCTATCCGTTGGGTGCATGGATTGTGGTCAGCAACATGATGTTGCAGACTATCCGCAAGCCCGTACGCGCTACGATACTTTCCTCTGCCCGTCAAGGCTGTTCTTCATCCCCCTCATCTTCATTCTTCCTTATTTCTTAGGACTGAAAGGGGTGGAGATGTGCCAGGCGGCGTCGGACATGCTGACCTTCTTCCTCGCCATTCCATTGACCTGCGGGGTGCTGGCGGAGATGAAGAGGAAGGAGGCGGAACAACTGCAACAGCGGCAATCTTGAAGTTTCTGCGTCCCTATTCAATTTTCACGGGAACTATCGGTTGCCGCTTCACTTTATCGAGGGGAGCTGCATGGTACTCGATGCGCCCGAAGTCTATCTGTCTCAAATCAATGCTTCTGATTGTACTGTTGTACATGGTGCGATAGTAGATGATACCGTTTGTCATATCTGTGGCCGATGTCCATTGGGTGGCACTTGGAATATTGGCAGGAACCTGGCCGAGGGGAAACTCGATGCTACGGGTATATCAAAGTTATTTAGTATCTGAAAACATTGGAGAACGGTTTCCTGTGCGGTATTCTGTGGTGGTGTAGAAGTCTGGTAGAAAGCGGCACGGATAAAGCGGGAAGGGGGAGTCACATCTCCCGGAATTCCCAAAAAGCCGCTTCCCGAACCGAAAGGGGCTATAGTCACATTGCCCAGCGATTTGCTTTCGGCACTGCCCGGGTAGAGGTTCACATAATTGTTTAAGTTGGTCATCTGCCAGTCAAAGCCGGGGGAGTTTGTCAATACTCCCAGTTTGTTTTCATAGAAACGGGGCTGTCCGTCGATGAACTCCAATACCAGTTGGCGGCCGGTCTTGTCTGCAATCCGCCAATGTACGGTGGAGGCGCGCGGGTCAATGGCTATGACCGTCACATTTTCAATAGCCTCCTTTACCTCGTCCACAGTAGAAAAGCTTCCCAACAGCCATGATACCAATTGTAAATCGGCTATGCTCGACGCTTTTCGTGTGGGGTCGTACTCCTCATATTTGCCATATCCGGGAAAGTAGAACAGCCCGGCGGAGAGCCCGGCTTCATTCAAACCTTCGGCCACGAACTCCTTTTGCTCCACTGCCAGGCTACGTAGCCATAGCGTGAGGTGAACTCCATGCCGGACAGACTGCTCCGGGTGTCAGTGATTGTTGCGAATAACCGCGCGGTACGATGACGTACTGGCTGTTCAGCTCACTGCCTCCCCATTCGATGGTGCGAGCTACGACGTGCGCATTGTCTTTGGCCGTCAGGGTGATACCGGTACATGCCTCTGCTGTTTGAGGGGCGAAGGTGAGGGCTGTCATTGCTGCCAGCAGGATAGGAATTCTTTTTGCCATATTATTCAGTTTATATTGTTGAGTATCTGTTTGTATACTAAACAACTCTGTATGGCAAAATGTTCCCTTACCAGAACCGGTACCCCAGCGTAAAGAATGCGGCGAAGTTCTTGGGAAAATATCCTCCTTCTTCCGAATGACCTATCATCTGGTTTATCTGCTCATTGACTTTTACCAGTCCCACTTGTGTCTCTGCACCGATGATGAATCTTCTGTATTCAAAAGTAAGTCCCAGGGCAATACCTGCATCGAAACGGTTGTTACCCATTTTCCCGTCTACCATACTGCCGAAAGTGTCTATCTTGAACTGGTATCCTCCCTGCATACTGCTGCTGCTATAATCGTAGGTCTCGCCGGAGGTCTTGCCTGCCACGCCTATGGCCGCATAAGGCCGACGCTCAGCGAGGCATGATAATCCTTGCCCAGATGGAGCGGGCCGCTATCATGAGGGGGATTTGCAGATACAGTTCATGCATTTTGGCCTTGCCGATGTGGCTTATCTCGTCTTTACCGCCGATGGACACGAATTCCAATGCGGATTGCAGCACCCAGGTCTTGTTGAGGACATATACTGTACCGACACCAGCTTTGTAAGCTATTTGGGTGTCACTACTGGAGTGTTTTCCATGAAAATGGGAGGTACCGATTCCTGCTTTTGCATGAAAGGACAGCGGGCTTTGTGCCAGACCGGTCAGTACGGTCATTGCCATACAGACGGTAATGATTATCTTCTTCTTCATGAGTAAATTTTTCCGTTTTCGGTTATGAGTAATATTGTTAGTTCGCTGTTGGGCAGCAAGGGGTCACAGTGCCGGTGACAGAGCTCAATCAGTGCCTTGCCAAACTTTTCCAGCAGCTCTTCGGGAATGATGTCCCAGAGTTCGCGCGCCAGGTTCATCTGTCCGATGGCGGCAAGTGTTTCTTCGCTGCATCCCGTCTGGCGTGCCAGGTCTTGAATGAATTCCTTATTCATGGTCACTTTCTTGCTGTGGGTATCCAGATTGCCTTCGGCCAGTTTCACGGCCTTTCCCATCATCACGCCGAGGGTGACGTGCGGTACTTGCTCTTCGGCTGCTATTTTCAAGGTTTCGCCGATAAAGTTGCCGTAATGCACGAAAGCCTGGGTGGGGAGGTCGGGATAATACGCCTTGATGAAACGTTCGCTCTTTGCGCCGGAGCTGATGACGATACGAGGGCTCTGGGTTGCCTTTGCCACTTCCATGGACTTCCGGATGGAATTGACGAAGGCTTCCGAGGAGAATGGCTTCACGATGCCGGAGGTCCCGATAATGGAAATGCCTCCTTCGATACCGAGGCGGGGATTGAAGGTGCGTTTGGCTATTTCTTCTCCACCGGGGATGGAGATGGTAATGAGAATAGGATTGGGCTGTTTGGCAATATGGAGGCGTTCAAGCATAGCTTGACGTTCTTCTTTATCATTTCGCGTGGGGTGTCGTTGATGGCAGAGCTACCGAGCTCAAGTCCCAGACCGGGCATGGTGATGACACCTACGCCTTCGCCGCCGCAGACGATGATGTTGTAGTCGTCCTGGGGAGTGTCTTCCGGCAGCGGGTCGTCTATGCGGAAAGGTATGGCTATATTGGCCACAACTTTCATCCCGTTGGTGATGTCCGGGTCGTCGCCGGCATCCTTGATGACGGTAGCGCTTGTCTCGAACATGCCGTCACCGTTTTCCAGAAGGTCGGAGTGGGGAATATGGTGCTGCGGCTCTACGGGAACCTGTATGGTTTCTCCGTTGGGAAGAACTACCGGAAATTCTGTAGGACGCTTTTTGAAGTAGATATTGAATACATCCCAGGTGGCGGCTACGGCGCAGCGGCGGCACATGTTCCGGTAGTCAGTCCGCTGCGCAGGGGGAAGAAGTCGGGTAAATGTTTCTCGACTATGCGGCGCAGGCCATGCTCGCCGTTTACACAGATAAACTTGCCGGATGTCTCGGGGCGTCGGATGGCAAAGATGCGTATACCAGTTGCCGGGCAGCTTCCACCTTCTCGCAAAATCCGCCGGATATCCCGCTTTCTTTGAGGAGGATGGCTTCGGGATGAAGCTGTTTCATCAGACTTGCTCGTCTTCTCCGGGTGTGTAGTAGTAGAGGTTCTTCTCGGAGAAGCCCTGTTCCCGGGCGAGCTTGCGCGAGCTGTCACGGTCGAGGATGCGGAAGTAACAGCAGGCATTCTGCCACAAAGGCTTCAGCTTACCTATGGTCTGTACGCCGGTCAGTGCAAGTAAGATGAAAATCTTTTCTTTCTGTATCTTCTCGATGGCATCGTCATAATCCCTGCACCAGGTGATGTGTTCTTCATCGCGTTTCGGGAAGATACGCTCGAAACGGATGACGGGGATATTCGATTCCACGGAGACTTGTTCCAGAGTCTCATGCAGCTGTGTGGCAAAGGGGTGCGCGGCGTCTATCAGCAGCTTTATGTGATGCTGTGCACAGAATGTTTCTATTTCTATTGCATCCATAGCGCCTTGCAGGCGGATGCCATTATGCAGAAGTACGTCCTGCTCATCCCCTTTGGTAGAATAGTAGAAAGTTTTTCCGGCTTCTTCAAGGGTTTGGATGGCTATGCGTCCTTCGGTGGTTCCGCCAAATATTAATATCATGTTTGAATGTTTATGGGTGATTAATCGTTGATTTATTTCCGGTACAGATGCTTGAACTCGTGTGCATAGAGCCGTGACAGACCTTCACGGTTGCCGATGGCTTCGCCTACGACAATCATGGTTGTCAAGGTGAGGTTATTTTCCTTCACTATCCTGGCAAGGTCTTTGAGTTCCCCCTTGAATATTTGTTCGTCTTTCCATGTCAAGTGGTAGCAGACAGCTACGGGGGTAGTTTCCGGATATTCCTGCAACAGTTCTTCCTGCACCTGCTCCGCAATGCTTGCACTGAGGAAGATGCACATGGTACTTTGTGAGCGTGCCATGAGATGTAGCTTTTCGCGTTCGGGCATGGGCGTACGTCCTTCGCCGCGTGTTAGGATGATGCTTTGCACTTTTTCCGGAATGGTGAACTGCGACTTCAAGGCAGCTGCCGCCGCCTGGAAGGAGGATATGCCGGGGGTGATGTGGTAGCTCATGCCGTGCTGGTCAAAGTAGTTCATCTGTTCCTGAATGGCACCATAGATACAAGGGTCACCCGTATGCAGGCGTACGATGAATTTTCCCTTGTCATAGAACTTCTTCATCACTTCAAATTGTTCCTCCAAATCCATGGAAGCGGAGCTGAGTACGGTAGCTCCGGCCTTGGCACAGAGAGTCAGCTCCCTGGGAACGAGACTGCCGGCATACAGAATGAGGTCGGCGCGTTCCAGCATTTGGCGTCCGCGTACGGAAACCAGGTCCGGGTCGCCCGGGCCGGCACCCACTATTTCGATGTGGCCCTGGCGCACAGTTCTTATGTCGAGGGCGGCGGCCACGGTATAGTTCTCTCCTTTCTTTTTGGGCACCAGCAGCCGGGAGTTGTTTGCACTCAGCAAGGCGGCGGCTTCGCTGACGCTGGGGGTACCCATGTGCTTCATGACGGTTTTACTGGGATGGGGCACCTCTATCTCTGCCAGTTCCTCGGCTGTATAGAAGTAGACCGGGAACTTCTTTTGGAGCGCTTTCACTACCGGTTCGTCACTTTTGGCTTTAATCGTGGAGATGGAGGCGATGCTTTGGGGCATGATGCCGTATTCCTTCAGCGTGTTCATAATCTCTTTCTCCACTTTCCGTACAGGGCCTGCCAGCCGGGCAAGGCCGATGCCGAGGTGTACGACACAGCACGTAGCATATCATAGGCATTTCCGGGAAGTTGGGGACTTGGGGAGATACGCACAGAATCAGTTTGAAGCGTGAAGGTTTAATGTCCTGCACCCGGTAGAATACTTCTACATGAGGCGGCAGGTGCGCCTCCATCCAGTCCGTGCCTTCATTGCGCACCGTGAGCAGCAGGGCGGTGGGCTTGCCGGAAACGAAGAGGCTGATATGCTCGTTCATGCATACTCTTTTTTTCTCTTCGGGCGTCTTGGCAAGTTCTGCCAACAGGAGGGTGGAGGGCTCGGCGTTGATGACCGGAAACCACCCGAAACGTTGGGGCAGGGTATCGAGTCCCCATAGACCGGTGCAGTCGCTTTGCGTGGTGACTACCGGTTCGGCCCCGAGGATATTCGCTACCTGGTGGGTCAGTTCGTTGGCTCCTCCGATGTGTCCGGAAAGTACGGAGATGGCAAATTTACCGGTACTGTCCACGCAAACCACGGCAGGTCGGTATATTTGTTCTTCACGCAAGGAGCGATGGTGCGGACACAGATTCCCATGGCGCCAATGAAGACAAAGGCATCATAGCGTTGAAGTTTTCCGCCGTAAATTTGCCGGCGGATTCTATATGTGTGCATCCCTCTTCGTGCCTGAGGGTGAAGATTTCGGAGTCGGGAAGTTCGTTGAGTAGTGATTGGGCTATGCTCAAACCGGCTTCGGAGATTAGAATAATAGCTGTTTTCATAATGGGTATGTTTAAGAAAGCGTGGCTTTCATAATTTCAATGGGGTTATATTCGTTCAAGGCGATATGGGTGGAAGGGTGGAGCACCATTCCGTTCCGCTCGATTCCTCGGCAGAACGCCTCCTTGCTTTCTGCCGATACGGAGTTGAAGACGATGCAGCCTTCGGGGTGCAGCACATGTTTCACTTTCTCTATCATTTCCTCCAGATGTCCGCCGTGTCCACCGATGAAGACGGCATCGGGGCGGGCAAAGGGAGTGAGGTCGGTGTACAGGAAATCTCCGGTTACCGCCGTAATGCCCGGTGCGCCGAAGCGGCGGGAGTTGGTGTCCATCAGCTCTTTTCCTTCGGGGCGTATCTCGAAGGAGATGACGGCGAGATGGGGAAATTGCAGGCGGGCTTCGATGGAGACGGAACCGGTACAGAAACCGATGTCCCAGAAGACGCGGCGGCGGTTCAGTTCCAATGCCTGCAGGGTGAGCAGGCGGATGGGAGCCTTGGTTATCATGCGGGCGCGTCCGTCAAGATGTGCAAACTCTTCATCGGGGATGCCGAAGGGACGGACTGGAAAGTCTGGGGCTTCGCTACCGTGCAGGGAGTTTGTGCGGCATTGTCCGGGATGCTGTCCAGCAGCAGGCAGTTGGGATGTTCGAAGTCGCCGGCAACCGCTTCCCGGGGTGTCATCCGGCGTATGCGTTCCTTTTCGGGATTGCCGAGATGTTCGCCGATGTATAGTGTGTAGTGAGAGTATCCATATTCCAGTATGCGGGCGGCAATGGTGACCGGGGTATGTTCGCGGTCGGTGAGGATGCCTATTTTGGGGGCACGCTCTATGAGGCACGGTCGAACTCCTGCCACGGGCGTCCTGTCAGGGAGACGGTGCGCATGTCGTCATACGGCATGACGAGGCGGTGTGCCAATGTCTGCAAGGAATTGAAAGCGGGATAGAGCAGAATGTCTGCCTCGGGAAGCTTGCGCTTTATGGTATTGGCAAAACCGAAGAACAACGGGTCACCGGACGCGAATACAATGATGGAGTCGTCCGTAGCCGTCTCTTCGAAGCGGGTAAATATTTCTTCATAACGGGAAAAGACGCGGTCCAGCGGCACGGTGATGGAAATCCATTCGGCCCCGGCAGGCAGCAGAGGACCGACAATCTCCTTATGCCGTATGCCGCCGGAGAAGACCTTCCCCTTCCGTATCTGCGCCAGTGCTTCCGGCGGAAAGAAGGGGGAACGGTTGTCATCCATTCCTATGATTATAAATCTGTGTTTCATTCAATGAGTAATCTTATGAAAATATCAAGTAATGTAAGGGGGCATAACAAGTAATGTTATCGGTCGTAACAAGTAATGTTATGGAATGTCTCTTTTCGCTTTACACATCCCTCCCGGGGCGCAACTGCTCCGCATCGTTGTAGCACAACACGGAGTTCACCAGCGTGGCAGCCAGGTTGCTGCCTCCTTTACGTCCTTCTACGATAATCTTGGGTATTTCCGTAAACGGTTTCACCATGTGTTTGGACTCTTGCACATGCACAAATCCTACCGGTGCGGCAACAATGCCTGCCGGATGTGCCTTGCCCTTACGTATCAGGTCGCAGAGTTCCATAAGTGCTGTAGGTGCATTGCCAAATACAAAGAATGCATCGGGATGCTCCTCCACAGCCAAACGGATGCCTGCCTGGGTACGGGTAATGCCTTTCTCTGCAGCCATTGTCGCCGTGCGTGGGTCGCCGAGGTAGCATTTCACCTCTATGCCCAATCGTTGCAGCGCTCCTTTGCGGATGCCGCTGGCTGCCATCGTGACGTCTGTGACAATCGTCTTGATTCCGCCTTTCTCGATGGCTTGATACAAGGAAGCCACGGCACCTTCGTCCGTATGCAGCAGATGCTCCATTTCAAAGTCGGCGGTGGTATGTATGGCATGGAGTAAAGCCATTTATGGTCGAGGGGAATATGCTTGTTCTTCAGTTCCTTTTCGATGGTACGGAAACTGCGAATCATGATGTCTTGCCCGATACCCGTGGCTTCGGTATTCGTGTCCCGGTAATAGCCGCGCGGAGTGATGAAGCTCCGTTCCATTCGTAGGACTGTGAGTTGCCTATCAATACGACTGTAAACATATCCACCTCTTCGGGATTGAAATCTCCCAGTGTGGTGATGTGTACCGCTTGTTCCGGGCGTCCTGCCTGGCGTACATATCCCACGGGCGTTTCCGGTGAGCGTCCTTCCTGCAGAAAGAGTTCCTTCAGGCGGTAAAGCTGCCAGTAGCGTCCTTCACTTTTGGGGTTGTAGACTGCCGTCACGAAGTCGGCGGCAGCGGCTGCGGTGATACGTTTTTCAATACGTTCCCAGGGAGTCATTAGGTCTGAAAGGGAGATGACGCAGAAGTCATGTCCTACGGGAGCTCCCAACAGTGAGGCGGCTTTTTGGAAAGCGCTGATGCCCGGCAGCGAAACGATTTCCACGTTGCTGTTCCTTTCCCGCTTCATCTCGTAGACAAGCGGTGTCATACCATAGATGCCTGCATCCCCGGAGCTGATGACGCAGACCGTCTTTCCCTGTTCCGCCAGCTCGAAAGCCTGCTCGGCACGGGCGCGCTCACGCTTCATGCCGGTATCTATACATGCTGTTGAGGGGTGGAGATAAGGGATTACAAATTGGAAATAATACTTATATCCCACCACTACATCTGATTTTTGCAAAGCGGAAATTACGGCGGGAGTTATATCCGATTCATTGCCCGGTCCGATGCCGGCAACAATTATTTTGGGGTGTTTCATATCTATATGTTCTATTGGCATACAAAGATAGAACTTATATTTGATGAAACCGAAAAAACTCTGCGCTAATCCGCGTAATCTGTGGTGAAACTTTATTGTCTAAACCTGCAAGTGCCGGTATTCGCTCGGAGTATAGCCTACGTTTTTCTTGAACACGCGGTTGAAGTGCTGCGAATACTGGTATCCCAGCTCATAGGCAATCTGGCTGACCGTCTTCCCGCTTCCTATAATCATTTCTTTGGCCAGGTCGATGATTTTGTTCTGGATATATTCTTGCGCCGTCTTTCCGGTTTCCTTCTTCACCAAATCTCCGAAATAGTTGGAGGAGAGGAACACTTTGTCTGCAAAGTATTTCACGGAAGGCAGTCCTTCGGTCTGCGGTTTGTCGCTCTGGAAATAGTCGTCTATCAGTGCTTCGAATTTCATCAGGATGTCCTTGTTGGCTGCCGAGCGGGTGATGAACTGGCGTTCGTAGAAACGCATGCAGTAGTCCAGCAGCAGCTCGATGTTGCGCGCAATCAGACCCTTGCTGTGCTTGTCGATGGGGCGTTGGATTTCCATCTTAATCTTCTTCAGACAGTCGAGGAAGATTTCTTTCTCGTCTTCGGACAAATGCAGTGCCTCGGTAGAGGAATAGGAAAAGAAGGAATACTGCTTTATTCCCTGTCCCAGCGAGGTGCCTTTTATCAAGTCGGGGTGGAACAGCAGGCCGGAGGCGCTGGGCTGCATACCTTCCAGCATGTTGACCTCGGTCACCTGGCCCGGGGCGAAGCTGGTTACCGTGCCTTCCTGGTAATCGTAATACTGTTTCCATAGCGTATGTCTCCGCATTTGGTGTTTTTGAGGAAAAGGGCGTATACGCCATAGTTCAAGGTGAAATGCCTGGGATATCCGGTGGCTTCGGACAAATCGACTACGCTGACCAGCGGATGCAGGGTTTCGAGACCGAACATCTTGTTGTATTGGTCTACAGCATTGAGCTTGATTACTTCTTCCATAAACGTTCCTGTTAGTTTTGTACAAATGTAGAGAATAATCCGGAAAGTTCCATATCGTAGGAGGAGGAATCCGTAATATGGTTACAAATGTCCGTAATCTGTGTACATTGAAAAGAGCTACACCCTTTGTCCGGGATGGTGTAGCCATCCGGAGCAAAGGGTGTAGCCTTGGTATGTAAAAGGTGTAGCCCTTTTACGCTTGCTGGTTATCAATCTTTTAGCATGGCTTTGATGTGTTCCATATAGAGCTGGCGGATGGCTTTGTTTTCGCCCAGTCCCTGCATGCGTACATTCACTTGATAGCCTTGCTTTTCAAGTTCCGTCTTCCACACGCCGGCAATGTCTTCCTTGGTATGGTTGCCGCATACCAACAGCAACGGAACCAATGTCACGCTCTTGGGGCGTGTCTCTTTCAGTTGCAGCAGGGTTGCGTCCAGGGTAGGATATCCTTCAATGGTGCTGACGTGGAAG